>Ga0164243_10000435_pt1 | contig 79150 bp, 58 predicted proteins | sample OricompcompostOP_FD_108781 | JGI IMG/M metagenome (GOLD analysis project Ga0164243, IMG submission 108781) | Organic Plus compost microbial communities from Emeryville, California, USA - Original compost - Organic plus compost (OP) | ecosystem: Engineered > Solid waste > Mixed feedstock >... | reverse complement strand
CAGCGCGCAGTCGACCGCATTGCGGGCAGCGCCCGGTGGCAACAGGTCCTGCAACTCGATGCGTGTCAGCCCGTCGCCCAGCTTTCCTTCAATCTCCCGGATCTGATCGGTAACGCTGTCGACTGTCTCGCCATAACGGGCATAGGGCACGGACTCACCGGCACCCCGTGCGCCGTCCTGGCTGAACTCCACCGTCACGACCTCCGCGACGGTCTTGACCCCGCGCGAGATCCTGAATGGAGAAGCGAGCGGCCAGCGCTCTATGCGAGTTCGGACGTCGCGAAGCATTGCTGCAGATAATCCACGATCCGGTCGACGCCTGTCGCCACTGGGTCCTGACAAGGCAAGCTCAGCAGGTCTTCCGCCTCGGCGCATGCACGCTTCGCTGCCTCACTGTCCAACATCGACGTGTTGAGCGCGATGCCCACAGGGATGATGTCCGGGTTGGTCAGGCGTCCGGCCTCCAGATTGCGCTCCAGGCAACTCTTGAGGTCGGGCAGGTTGCGCCCGTCTATGCCGCGCATATGGGGGCGTCCGGGCTGGTCGCACAGGACGATCGCATCCGGCTGCGATCCATGAAGCAATCCGAGCGATACGCCCGCGAAGGACGGATGAAACAGCGATCCCTGACCTTCGATCAGATCCCAGCCGCCATCTTCGCGCGGGGGGGAAATCCATTCCGCGGCTCCCGAGATGAAATCGGCCACCACCGCATCGATTGGTACACCCGACTGAGCAATGAAGATGCCCGTCTGTCCGGTCGCCCGGAAATCCGCTTTCACACCCCGTCCGCGCATTTCCTTTTCAAGGGCGAGGGTGGTGTACATCTTGCCGACCGAGCAGTCGGTCCCCACCGTCAGCAGGCGTCGGCCAGCCCGCGGACGACCCTTGCCGATGGGAAGGTTGGGCGGCGGCTCGCGCACGTCGAACAGCTGTAGGTTCGCCTCGGCCGCAGCCGCCACGATTTCGGGATGAGATGTCAGCCTGTCATGCAGGCCGGAGGCAACATTCAGGCCGGCGCGAAGGGCCGCGACAACGTGGCCGATTGTTTGCGGCCCCATGATGCCGCCAGCATTCGCGACACCGACGATGAAGGTTTTTGCTCCGTGCGCAGCCGCCTCATCGAAATCAAGGTGAGGGAGACCAAGGGTGACGGTGCACCCTTCGCCCCGATATTCGCCGGCGCAAGCCTCCGGCCGCCATGCGGCAATGCCGCGGGATGTTTTGACCGAAAGTTCGTCGGTCGAATTTCCAAGATAGAGTAGGTAAGGAAAGGGTATCATATTGATCTCACGGTGATGCGAGGCGTGCTTCACCCTCGCCACCGATCATTGTTCGGCATCGGCGGCAAGGCCAAGATCAAAGGAGAAGGCCCCCTATAGACGATGGCTATGCTCGAACGGCCGTCAACGTTTTCTCCAAAGTGGTAACGAATTCGCGGGCAAGGCGGGAGAGTGGCCGATCTTCCAGATGAATGCCGTAGAGGTTGAACGAGATTGGTTCTTCCAGCGGGCGGAAATCCAGTTCGTCATTCCTGTTCGCCCGCGCAGTAAATTCATCGACTACCGCAAACCCGGCACCGTGCCGTACCAGTGCCGCCGCCACATAATAGGTTTGGACCGAGATGCTGGCGGCATCTTCCCTGCTGATCGCGCGCGAAAAAAGCGTACCGACCGAACCAGAACCGGCAAGCCTGATCAGATCCTTGTCCTGGAACATGTCAGGGGAAACGCGGGCGGGCGCCTCGGGGAAATCGGCCTTTCGATAAAGGACCACTAATTCGGCAGACCCAAGCGAAATCTGGGTCAGTCGCGGATGCCGGGGAGCATCGTAGGACACTGCGAGGTCGCTGTTCCGTTCATAGAGCGAGCGGAGGATATCCTCGTTGTGAAGGGTCTGGATCTCGAACGCCACTTCGGGATGGCGGGCGCGGAATCGAGCCACCGCCGCGGGCGTCACGTCCAGCCCCAGCGAGGGAAGCACCGCCAATCTTAAATGACCATCGCCGCCACGGCGAAGATTTTTCGTGGTTTCGTGCAGCGATTCCACGCGCGAATAGAGTTCGCGAGCTTCGTGAAAGAGAATGTGGGCCTCATCCGTCGGGACAAGGCGTCCCTTCACCACCCTGAAAAGTGAGAAGCCAATCCGGCTTTCAGCGTGCCTCAACACCTTGCTGACCGACGGCTGGGAGACATTGAGCGCTCTGGCGGCGCCGCTCACCGACCCGGATTGATAGACGGCATGAAAGACTTCGATATGGCGCAGATTCATCATTGAGTATCAACCAGACATTTCAAATCGCGCGCGCAAACAGGCGCAAAGCCGTTGGGGCACACGGGTGTAACAACCATGATGCCTCGGTAGCGGGAAATATCGCTGGTTGGAACACTACCCATGCCTATCGGCTATGGACTGGCAAAGCCTCGGAAAGGCTGGGCTGGTTGACGAACATCCGAACGCGCTGTCAAGTTCAGTCACACGGCCGACATAAAAATGCAACGACAGTCGTGACCCGTTAGGTAATTAAAACAATATCTTACCTCGGGGAGAGATGTCCTGTTGGTCGGTTGAAACAGCTGCCAAGGGGATAAATACAATGTCGGGACTTTATCGGGCGCTAGACGTCCAAGATCGCTATTGCCGTTCCAGTTTCCGATGGAGCCGGGCTGGGGTTTCCGCGCTAGCGATCACATTCTCGATGACGGCTTTGCAACCGGCCTTAGCTCAATCCACTCCCCAAGCTGCGGACAGTGTCGCCAGCCCTTCCGGCAACGAAGACATTGTCATCACCGGGTCACGTATTGTGCGCGACGGCTATCAAGCACCAACGCCGCTGACCGTCCTTGGGGCGGAAGATATGCAGGCCACAGCGCCATCAAACGTCGCCGACTTCGTCAATCAGATACCGTCGCTGGTGGGCAGTTCAACGCCAGCCAACTCAAACCTGTCCATTAGCGCCGGCACGGCTGGTATCAACGCGCTCAATCTGCGTTCGCTGGGTACGAATCGCACATTGGTCCTGCTCGATGGGCAGCGGTCGGTCGGCGCGACGCTTCAGGGCGTGGTTGACGTCAACAACATTCCTCAAGCGCTTGTGAAAAGTGTGGAAATTGTCACGGGCGGCGCTTCGGCCGCCTATGGTTCCGATGCTGTTTCGGGTGTGGTGAACTTCATCCTCGACAAGGAATATACCGGCATCAAGGGCAGCATCGAAGGGGGCGAGACCACCTATGGCGACGGTCAGAACTACCGCCTGAGCCTTACCGGGGGCACTGGTTTTGCGGGCGGCCGCGGCCATGTTCTCCTGAGCGGTGAATATAACAAGAAAGAGGGCATTCACGGCGTTCCGCGCGATTGGAACAATAATGGTTGGTACATGATCAATAACCCTGCCTATGCGGCGGGGAACGGCCAACCGGAACGCCTGGTCGTAAGCGGCGCGGGCCTCAGCAACGCTTATCCCGGAGGCATGATCACCGGCGTCCCGGGCACGAACGCGGCGCAGATCGCCGCAATCGCGCCTTTCGTCGGCACCACCTTTGGCGTTGATGGCACGCTTGGCCGTCTCGCTTATGGCAATCGGCGCGACCCTTGGATGATCGGCGGCGATTGGCAGGCGACGCAGGTCAACAATTATCAATCCCTCGATCCCGAGGAAGACCGTAAAAGCCTGTTTGGCCGGGTGAGCTTCGAGGTCACCGACAATATCGAAGTTTTCGGGCAAGCCTCCTGGAACCAGACCAAGAATCTCGGATGGCTCGGCGTTCAACTCAACCAGGGCAACGTTACCATTCGCTCGGATAATGCCTTCCTTCCCCAGTCGCTTCGTGATGAACTGCAGGCGGCGGGCATTACCCAGTTCAGCCTGGGCACGTCCAACGCCGATCTGCCGATCCGCAAGAATGACGGCAAGCGCGAAACCCAGCGCTATGTGGTTGGGGCTAACGGCAATTTCGACCTGTTTGACCGCAACATGAAATGGGACATCTATTATCAGCGCGGCGTTACCAAAACTCGCGAAATGGCGCGCGACATCACCAACAACGCACGCCTGGCGTTAGCGCAAGATGCGGTGTTTGCTCCCGGTACCGATGATATCGTCTGTCGCTCGTCTCTTACCGATCCGAACAACGGCTGTGTACCGCTCAATCGTCTGGGCATCGGCGTCGCCAGTCCGGAGGCGCTGGAGTATGTGCTCGGCAATCCTTACCGCAACCAGCGCTTCCAGCAGGATGTCGTTGCCGCAAATCTATCCTTCGATGCGTTCAGTCTGCCGGCAGGGCCAGTCTCCGTCGCCATCGGCGCCGAACATCGCCGGGAAAAGGTCAGCGGTTTCGTCGATCCCGCTTTCCAGGCCGGCTGGTTCGTCGGCAATTTCTTGCCGACCTTTGGCAAATACAACGTTACGGAAGCTTATTTCGAAACGCTGATCCCGATCATCGAGGGCATGGACTTCAACGGTGCCATCCGCGCCACCGACTACAGCACCTCCGGCTATGTAACGACGTGGAAGGCAGGACTTACCTACCAGCCAATCCCAGACATCCGCTTCCGCGTGACCCGTTCGCGTGACATCCGCGCACCTAATCTGGGTGAACTGTTCCAGGCTGGATATACGCGCACGAATTTCCTGATCGACCCGTTCAATGGCGGGCAATCCGTACAGTTCAGCGGTACAGCGACCGGTAATCTGGATCTTGATCCAGAAAAGGCGGACCAATGGGGTGTAGGTGTCGTTCTGGAACCGACGTTCCTGCCGGGCGTCGGAATGTCGATCGACTTCTACGACATCAAGCTGAAAGACGGGATCGGTTCGGCGGATGCGCAGACGATCATCGATCGCTGCTATGAGGGCGTCGAGCAATATTGCGCCGCGATTATTCGCGGACCCAACCCGTTCGGCACCAATCTCCAGGTCTTCGAAAGCCCGTTCAACTTTGCCACCCAAAGGGCGAAAGGCATCGATATCGAGGCGTCCTATCGCACCTCGCTCGACAAATTCTCCTCGACCCTGAGCGGCGATCTGACCCTGCGTGCGATGGCAACGCGTTATATCAAGGATTATGCCGACAATGGCCTTGAAACGCCCACGGAATCGGTTGGGCAGAACGCCACGAGTGATCCGCCCAAATGGATCTATCGCTTTATGGCCAGCTATTCGAACGATCCGATCACGGTCAACCTGATCGGACGGGGCATCAGCGCCGGCGTCTACGACAATTCCTTCATAGAATGCACCAGTGACTGCCCAGTCTCCACGGTCGATCACCGGACGATCAATAGTAACCGTATCGCCGGCGCTTTCTATGTCGATGCCAATATCTCTTACGATTTCAGTGCGTTTGGCGAACAATCGCAGATCTTCTTCAACGTGAGGAACCTGTTCAACAAGGATCCGGCCGTCGTTGCTCCGGGGCCTGCGGGCAGCGCCTATGCGACGCCTGCGACCAACCAGTCGCTTTACGATCTGCTTGGCCGCGTCTTCCGCGTCGGTCTCCGCTTCCAGCTGTAGTTCAGGGCAAAAAGGGGAAACGATATGAAGAACGCGTTCGGAAAGTCGGTGCGGCTGGTGGCGGTTCGCGCTGCATCGCTCGTTGCATTGACCGCCCTTTTTGGCGGTACACAGGCCTATGCCCAGGACTATGACGTTCTCATCCGTGGCGGAGAGGTGATCGACGGCACGGGGAGCCCAAGGCGCGTCGCGGATGTCGCGATCAAAGGAGATCGCATCGTCGAGATCGGCGCCATAGCGGCGAGCGCTACGGCCAAGCAGGTTGTGGACGCAAAGGGCAAGATCGTCTCGCCGGGCTTCATTGATCCGCACTCGCACGCCGCACCGGGCATCACCACACCCCAGCTCGCGGCGGCCATGCCGATCCTTTATCAAGGGATCACGACGGTGATGATCAATCCCGATGGCGGTGGCCCCGCTGATCTGCGCGAGCAGACGGTACCGATCGAAAAGAATGTTCCCGGCGTCAACGTTATCCCGATGATCGGCCATAACGGGGTTCGTGAGGCGGTGATGGGCAATGCAAACCGCAAGGCCACACCTGCCGAAATGAAGAAGATGGAGGACTATGTCCGCCAAGGCATGCAGTTGGGGGCTTTCGGGTTCTCGACCGGTCCCTTCTACATTCCCGGAAAATATTCGGACACGCAGGAGCTGATCACGCTCAGCAAGGTCGCGGCACAGTTTCCCGATGCTTTCTACATCAGCCATGTCCGCGACGAATCCAGCTATGATGTTGGCGTGGTGAAAGCGATCGACGAGGTGATCGAGATTGCACGTGAGGCAAGAATTCCCGGCATCGTCACGCATATGAAGATGCTTGGCCCGTCCGTCTGGGGCAAATCCACCGAGGTAATTGCCAACATCAATAAGGCACGCGCTGAAGGGCTTGAGATATGGGCGGACCAATATCCCTATGCCGCATCGGGGTCGGGCCTCCAGCCGGCGCTCGTGCCTGGATGGGCGCAGGAAGGCGGCCCGCAGGCGATCGCCAAACGCCTGCAGAATCCGGAGCAGCGTGCCCAGATCCGCAAGGAAATGGCACAGAACCTGGAACGGCGCGCGGGTGCGAACGCGATCATGATCCGTCGATATGCGCCTGACCCCTCGCTTGAGGGCAAGCGCCTTGATGAGATTGCCAAGTCCCGGCTGCAGGACCCGCTCGACACTGCGATCGACATGCTCATCAAAGGGGGCGCCGCGATCGTGTCGTTCAACATGAACGAGAAGGACGTGGAAGCGATTATGAAGCAGCCTTGGACCATGACGTCTACCGACGGTGGTTTGGTCGAATTCGGCAAGGGCGCGGAGCATCCGCGAGCTTATGGTGCATTCCCACGCAAGATCAGGCGTTATTCGCTCGATCGTGGCGTGATCCCGCTTGAGCAGGCGATCTATTCATCGACGGGCCTTCCCGCCAAGGTGTTCCACATCCAGGATCGTGGCGAACTTCGCGCAGGTGCCTTCGCGGACGTGATCGTGTTCGATCCGAAGACGATTACCGACGTTGCGACCTACGAGAAGCCGCACGCCTATTCGAAGGGGATGGACTACATCTTCGTCAATGGCGAGGCCGCGGTGGCGAACGGCAAGGTCACGCCCGAACGACATGGCCGTCTGCTGCTCCGACAGCGCTAGTCGACAAGGGAATGGGCATGATGTCGCACCCCGCAGTGACATGGTCAAAGCGGCTCTCTGCGGAGATCGGCAAGGATGTCCTGGGCCAGCAGGCGATCATCGAGCGATTGCAGATCGCCCTGCTGGTCGGTGGTCATGTGCTGCTGGAGGGGATGCCTGGCCTAGCCAAGACCCTGCTCGTCAAATCGCTGGCGGAGGCGATGGATCTGGGGTTCGAGCGGATCCAATTCACCCCTGACCTGCTGCCAAGCGATGTCGTGGGGACGATGGTCTATTCGCCTACTAATGGCAGCTTCACGCCGCATCATGGCCCCATCTTTGCCAATCTGGTCTTGGCGGACGAAATCAACCGGTCTCCCGCCAAGGTTCAGAGCGCGCTGCTGGAGGCGATGCAGGAAAAGCAGGTGACGATAGGCGGTGTCACCCACAAGCTGCCCCAGCCCTTTTTCGTCATGGCGACCCAAAATCCAGTCGAGCACGAGGGAACCTATCCGCTTCCGGAAGCGCAGACAGATCGCTTCCTGTTCAAGCTGCTGCTCGACTATCCGAATGATGAGGATGAGCTTGAGATGGTTCGCCGCTGGGGTTCCGCGCTGCGGATGCCGGATGTCCAGCATGTCTCGAGCGGCATCGAATTGATGGCCCTTCGCGAAGTCATGGATGAGATCTTCGTTGCGCCGGCAATCGAGGCTTATCTGCTTGCCCTCGTCAGGCGGACGCGTGCGCTTGTGAATGACGAGTGGAATGGCCTGCGGACCCTTGCCTTTGGGGCGTCGCCGCGCGCATCGCTGGCGCTTTATCAGTCCGGTCGCGCGCTTGCGTTGCTTCGTGGCGTCGATCATGTAACCCCGGCGCTTGTGCAGGATCTCGCTGCTGATGTGCTGCGGCATCGCATCGGACTGACTTATGAGGCGGAGGCCGCGGGGCTCACCGCCGACGAGATCATCGCCGACATAGTGGCGACCGTTCCCGTTCCGGCCTGATCCGGAGAAGGCGGATGACAGCGCCGACGGGACTGCTCGACCAACAATCGTTGAGTGCGCTCCGACGGCTTGAATGGCAATTGCGGGGGCGCAGGGTTCATTCATCACTGGTCGGTGAACACCGCTCCATTTTCCGCGGCCGCGGGATGGAGTTGGATCAGGTGGTGAAATACGCCTTTGGTGACGACATTCGCGATGTCGACTGGAAGGTGACCGCGCGGCTAGGCGACATCTATCGCAAGCTGTTCGTAGAGGATCGCGAGATCACCATTTTTGTGGTGGTGAGCGATGCGCCAGCCCTCCAGTTCGGATCGGGCCGGGCCAGCAAGCGGGACGTCCTGTTCGATCTCGCAGGGCTGGCGATGATGCTTGCAATCGTCAATCGGGAGCGCGTGGCCCTGCTCCACGCATCACCGGATAATGTGCGTCTGTTCCCACCCACCAGACGTAGGGCACGGATCATGGCGGCGATTGCCGAGCTTTTCGCCGCGCCCGTTCCGGATCCTGCCATTCCGCAGCCTTTCGATTTTTCTCCAATATTCCCTCATGCCATTCCGCGCGGGGCATTGATCCTATGGCTTGGCGATGTTCCGGCAACCTTGCCGCCGTCGGAATGGGCAGCGATCCGTCGCCACCATCATGTTATCGGCATCCGGGTGGAGGATGAATGGGAACGCGCCGGTCCCGCCTTCGATGGCTTCATGGCCTATGATCCGAGCGCCCGTGATCTCGTCTGGATCGAGGACACGCCTGCGGCACGTGCGGCCCACCTAGCTTGGCGTGAAGAGCGAGAACGGATCTGGGCGGCATGGTGGCCCATCGCCACGGACCGGTTGACGGTGGATTCCAATGCCGATCCGTTGGCGGCACTCGTCGGCTTTCTTCGCAAACGGGCGGCGCGAAATCCATGACGGATATCCATTTCGCTTATCCCTGGATGCTGGGCGCCCTGCTGGTCATTCCGCTCGTCATGCTGTGGCGGCCCCGGTTCGGTCGAACGCTGGTTCTCCTGTTGCCCTATGCAGTGGCGTGGTCGCCTCGGAAAAATAGCACGCGTTCCTGGTGGATCACGTGTTTTTACGTTGCGATCGCACTGCTCGTGATCGCCGTCGCCCGGCCTCAACGTGACGATCAACGACAGGATGTCGTGTCGCGCGGCTATGATCTGATATTGGCCGTCGATCTTTCCACCTCGATGCTCGCCGAGGATTATTCAGGTCCCAAAGGAGCGATCAATCGGCTCGATGCGATCCGACCCGTGCTGCAGGCCTTCATCACCAAGCGGCCCGACGATCGTATCGGCGTCGTCGTCTTCGCGGGGCGGGCATATACAATGACTCCGCTCACCACCGATCATGGCTGGCTTGAAAAGCAGGTTGCCGACCTGCGCATTGGCATGATCGAGGATGGCACCGCAATTGGTGATGGATTGGGAATTGCGTTGACCAATCTGGAAAAATCGCGAGGCGATCAAGATGCCGTCGGCGCGTTCGTCATTCTGCTGACCGATGGGGCGAACACAAGCGGCAGCCTAACCCCGCCACAAGCGACAGCCATTGCGCGCCATCGCCATGTGCCGGTCTACACGGTTGGTGCCGGACGCAATGGGATGGTGCCTTTTCCAATCTTCGACGATGCCGGGCGAAGGATCGGCACGCGCCAACGACCTTCCAGTCTTGATGTCGAAGCGCTTCAGACCATGTCCAAGGCGACGGATGGGCGCTTTTTCGAAGCGGGCGACGCACGGACAGTGGCGGCCGCCTTCGCCTCGATCGACGCCGCCCGCAAAGCGGAATTCCACGTCAAGGTACGGACCAATGTGGTCGAGCTGTTCGTCTGGCCTGCATTGCTGGCGTTGATCTTCTTGCTGATCGCCTTGCCTGGTCTGCGCCGGACATATGCGCGCCCGGCAAGGCAGGCGACGGCATGACGCTGCTCTGGCCCTGGATGCTTTGGCTCGCCCTGGTTCCACCCGTGGCGATTGTAATCGGGAGGCTCCTGCAACGGTTTCGGCAGGCACCGGAAGGAATCGAGGATTTGCCGCACATTCTGAAAGGCAGGGTCGATCGGGGGCGATTGTATTTTGGTTCAAGCTTTTCGGAGACTTTCCCGTGGCGTCTGTGGATCGGTTTCCTGCTGGTGGTCCTGGCGCTTGCCCGGCCGCAATTCGGGGAAGCCACGCAATCGGGCGATGCATCGGGCGAGGTCGTGATCGCGCTGGATCTATCACGCAGCATGCTTGTCCGCGATATTCGGCCATCCCGTCTCGAACGCGCCCGTACGCTTGCGGTCGATCTGGTCGATAAGATGCCGGGTCAAAGGATCGGATTGGTCGGTTTTGCCGGGGCTGCCTACCTGCTTGCACCGCCAAATGAAGACCATGCGATCGTTCTTGGGTTTCTGCCAACACTCAATCCAGATCATATCGCTGCGCAAGGCAGCGATTTTGCGGTGCTTCTCGATGTCGCGGCGTCGATCTTCAGTCAGGAGCGTAGAGGGAAAACGCTCATTATCCTAAGCGATGGCGAAGCCGAGCAAGAGAGCAGTTGGCGCGGTCGGCTGGGCCTATTTCGGTCGAAGAATATCCGCGTAATTTCGGTTGGGCTTGGCACGGTGCCGGGCGGACCCATTCCGGGGCAGGACGGTGCGCCATTACGCGATCGGGGTGGCACACAAATTCTCTCCCGGCTGAACACAGCGCTATTGGGCGAACTCGCCAAAGCGACCGATGGCCGGTATCTCGAAAATCCTAGCGAAAGAGATCTGATTGCGCGCATCAGATCAACCATCGCGGCCGACACATCCAGCAAGCAGGCGCCGGCGGAGCAGGTAAGTCGCGCAGATCAATTTCCCTGGTTTCTTGGTGTGGCGCTGATGTTTCTCATCTGGAGCGCCACCCGCGAATGGACGTCTCGGCCGCGCATCCGGCGCGGGATGCAATTGGGGGTTGCAGGAGTAGGTGCGCTGCTGGGGTTATCAGGACCCGTTCAATCCCAGGATTCCCGGACGCAGCAGCTCTCCGTGGTTGATATGCGTGGAATCGAGGAGGATCCTCTCGAGGCTTCGACCAAGCTCGTATCCACCCTGATCGCCAAGTCTCGATTGGATGCGGGCGATTATCAGGCGCTTGCCGAGACGGCGATCCGCTATGGCGAAGTGCATCGCGGGCACGGCCACGCCCTTGCGGACGGTGTTCTTCGCGATGGCCTCGCGGCCGTCATGCGGGGCCGTCGCCTCGACCCCAAGCATACGGATTGGCAGGCGGCGGAACGGAAGCTGGAACGTCTGCTCGAGCCGCCTCCCCCTGTTCCGGAAGCGGATGACAGCCCACCCGATCCGGCCAATGAACCGGTTGCCGGCACTCTCCAGACACCGATCGCTGATAATCAGCAGAACGGAGATGGGAAAAAGAAGCCGGGCGACCCGAATAGACAATCGGCATCCGGCCAAGACATGCAGACGATCGGCGGCGGGCGACGAGACGTTTACGATCCGGCAGAGTGGCAGGATGCTTCGCTCGTCCAGCCCCTGAGCGAGCTTGAAAAGTTGCGCGCCTCGGATTCTCCCGCTGAACTCTTCCGGTTGATGCAACATGGCGATGCAAGAGAGCGGGAGCAATATTGGTGAGCGCTCGCGCCATTTTCTTCGGCGTGCTGATTGCTGGTAGCGCCAACGCCCAGCCGCACGATGCAGCCATCGGCACATTCGAACCTCCTGGAAAGCCCATCTGGGTAGGGGAGGTTTTCGACCTGAATTTCGGTTGGCGCGTGGATTGGGATGTCTTCCAGAATCTCGATGGGCCGATGACCTGGACTTCGGCTCCCTTAGTGGCGGAACCCTGGAAAGAGCCCTCCCTATCGCTTCTATCTTCTTCCGGCGGGCGCTCCTGGGCCGCGATCAGGTTTCAAACCCGTGCGATGGCGTTGAAGCCCGGTCCGGTCAGCCTCGCACCGGTCAGGCAAGCCATGATCCTGAAAACCGGAACGGTGCGCATGAGCGAATATGAACGGGCGGTCACCGAAAGCGTCCCGTTCACCGGTCAATCCGCGCGGCTTGAGGTTCGGCCGCTTGCCGCGCCCCCTCCCGATTTTTCCGGCGCCGTCGGGCGCTTCACATTGCGCTCCACCATCGAGCCCAAATCGATTCAGGCCGGAGAAACCCTAAGCTGGACCCTTACACTGTCGGGCGTCGGCAACTGGCCTCAGCTAAGAGGTTTGCCCGCGCGCCAGGCTCCACGGGATTTCGATCTCAATGGACAGCCTGAGCTGAAGGATCTTCCCGGCGGAAGCATGTTCGAACGTTCGATGCAGGAAAAGGTCGAGCTGATCCCGCGTCGCGGCGGCCGCTATCAGCTTGGGCCGGTTGAAATGCGCGTGTTCGATCCCGCCCTCGGCCGATATGTGCGTGTCAGTGCCCCTGCACAGACCATCGACGTCAGGCCGGGAACCGGAGAAACGAGCGACCCTCGCGCTGACTCTGCAGCAACAGACGTTCAAAACGGTCGCGAACCCTTGCCTGAATTCATGTCGGGAACAGGCCGCGCGATTGTTCCATTCCCTTCGTTCGCTTGGCGTACCGTGCTGGTTTCCCCCTTCCTGATGCTGGCCGCTCTATGGCTATCGCTTGCATATGTGAGGGCGCGCCGGCTTGATCCCGAGCGACAGGCTAGAGGAGCGCACGCGCGGCTGAAGGCAACGCTTGATCGTTTGGCTCATAGCCAGGATTCGGCCGAGAGACGAGCACTGGTCCGATCATGGCAGCAAGACATCACCTTGCGCTGCAAGCTCGGTCGGGCGGCGCCGATCCCGACATCCTTTCTTGCTCAACCGATCCTCGGCCAATTGTGGGCGGAGGCAGAGGATTTTCTCTACGGTCGATCGACTATGCTGTCGCAGGATTGGCTTGAACGTGCCGAGCAATTCTGGGCGGGTCAGGGCGCTCCGCCATCCTTCATGCCAACCACTACATTTCGGAAGGAAAATCTATATCCGCTTGCCGCTGCCCTGATGCTCTTCGCGATCATGCCTGCTTTGGCGTTGGCCGCCGACACCCAGCCGCGATCCGAAACCATATTTCGTCAAAAGGTGGATCGGACCCCGTATGACTGGAAGGCTCGCTATAACCTGGCGCTGAATCTCGCTCACCAGCAGCGTTGGGATGAAGCCGCGGGACATGCCGGAATTGCGTGGGTCCAGCACCCAGCTTCGGAGACGCGTCACCTTTGGAGCAGGGCTGCGCAGGAATCGGGGTATGTGACCGCAAGGGAAGGCGGGATTCCCGCGCCGTCCGGTTGGGGGCAGATCGCCTCGAGCTTCGCATCTCCCGCATGGTGGCAGTGGATCGTTGTCAGCTTCGTGCTTCTTGCGACGATCGGCGGGCTGATACGCCTATTGGTCCTCTTCGGTCATGTACGAGGTCCAATGAATACCGCATCCAGCGTCATGATGACGGCAGGGGCGATTGGTGTCCTGATCGGCCTGGTTTTGCTCAACAACTATCGATTTGTCGTCGATCGAGACGCCGCACTGATCTGGCGTGCGACACCGCTTCGAGCATTGCCTGTCGACACGCCCGCTGACGCCGCGCCGCAATTGCCGGCGGGGATCGTCGGGCGTGTCGATGGACATTTTCTGGATTGGCGCCGGATCCAATTGAATGATGGACGAAGTGGGTGGCTGCGGGCGGGCAACCTGATCTGGGTATGGGGAAGGCCGGCGGATGGCGCCGGATGATCGAGCGAGCGTCGATAACCTGCAGATATACCAATGCGAACCATCTGCGCTTGCTCATTGCGCGGATGGCGTTTCTTCTGCCTGATCAGGGATCGCCAATAAGGCTCGTGCACAAGGAGGAGCTGTCATGACGTCTTCATTTTCGCGCAAGGGAAGGGGACCGAGCCTCAAAGCTCTTGGTTGGACTTTGGGGATTGCAATCGCGGCAACGCTCCCGGGTTGCAGCCCACGAGGAGAGACCAGCGATCTCGTGATCAGCGGCGGAACAATCTATGACGGGTCATCGACGACCCCGGTCGTTGGCGATGTCGCGGTTTCAGGCGACAAGATCGTCTATGTCGGCCCATCGGCCGACAATCCTTTCAAGGGCAAGCAAGTGATCGATGCCAAGGGCATGATCGTGGCCCCCGGTTTCATTGATCCGCATACTCATGCTGATGAATTTCTGACTGCGACCGACGCAAACAAGCGGCTCGATCTCCCCTGGATGATGCAGGGCGTGACGACGATCTTCACCGGTGTGGACGGTCATGGTCAGCCTGGCGGCAAGGTCGATGTCACTGGTTTGTTCAACGGAATCGAGCAGAATAAATTCGGGCAGAATGTCGTCACCTATGTCGGCTTCGGCGCCATCCGGAAGGCGGTCATCGGCGATGACGATCGGGCGCCGACACCGGATGAATTGACCCGAATGAAGGCGATGGTCGCAAAGGGCATGTGCGAAGGCGCGATGGGCCTTTCCGCCGGCCTGTTCTACGCACCGCAGAGTTTTTCGAAAACCGATGAGGTTATTGAACTCGCGAAGGAAGCCTCCAGCCGCGGCGGCGTCTATGACACGCACCAGCGCGATGAATCCTCCTACACGATCGGCGTGGTCAACTCGACGAAGGAAGCCATCGAAATCGGCCGTGAGGCGAAAATGCCGGTGCATTTTGCCCATTTCAAAGCATTGGGCGTCGACGTGCACGGCGAGGCGCCCGAACTGATCGCAACCGTAGAGGCGGCACGCAAGGAAGGGCTGGACGTGACCGCGGACCAATATCCGTGGGAGGCGTCAGGTTCCGGTCTCAGTTCGTCCTTGCTACCCCGCTGGGCCGTCGACGGTGGACGTGAAGCAATGCTGAAGCGCTTCGCCGATCCCGCCCAGCTGGCGAAGATCAGGGTCGAGATGCGTGACAATCTCCGCCGCCGCGGTGGTCCGCAGTCTTTGCTACTGACAGACAAGGGTTTCCCCTGGACGGGCAAGCGGCTGGGCGAGATTGCCGCGGAATGGAAGGTCGAGCCGGTCGAGGCCGCGATCCGCATCCTGCGTGACAATGAGGATGCCGGCTCCGTCGTTTCGTTCAACATGGACGAAGGCGACATCAAGCTGTTGATGCAGCAGCCCTGGGTCATGACCAGTTCCGATGGATCGAACGGTCACCCGCGCATGTACGCGACCTATCCGCAGAAATATGCCAAATATGTGCTGAAGGAAAAGACGATCACGCTCGCTGATTTCATCAACAGCAGCACCGGGCGGACCGCGGATACCTTCAAGCTCGACAAGCGCGGGCACCTGCGTGACGGCTATTATGCCGACATCGTCGTGTTCGATCCCAGCGCCTATCGACCAAAAGCCGATTATCTGCACCCACAAGAGCTAACCGAGGGCGTGCGAACACTGCTGGTCAACGGTCAAGTGTCGATCGATGACGGCAAGCCAAGCGGCATAGCGGCCGGCCGCGGTTTGCGTCACATCCCGACACCTGGAACCTGCCCCGCATGACTTCCAAGGCGGTACAATCGGGCCGGGTGACGACCCTGCTGTCCCGTTACTGGTTCGGCATTCCGCTTTGGAAGCGTATCTTCCCGGCCTTGTTGATCGGCATCCTCGTGGGGTGGCTATGGGGCCCGGGGGCAGCGGAGATCAAATGGATCGGCGATCTCTTCATCCGGCTCATCCGGATGCTGGTCGCGCCGCTTGTGTTCGTCATCATCGTATCCGGAATCGCAGCGCTGGGCGATCCGCGCAAACTGGGTTCGATCGGCGCGAAGACGCTGGGCCTCTACGTGGTATGCACTGCGATCGCGGTGTCGCTGGGGCTGTTTCTGGGCAGTTGGGTGCAACCGGGGCTTGGCGTCTCCCTTGCAGGTGCAAGCAGCGCGACGATCCAGCAAGCCGTACCCTTCGGTGAGCAGTTGATGTCGATCGTTCCGCTCAACCCGATCAAGTCGCTTGCCGAAAGCGAGATGCTGTCGATCATTTTCTTCGCACTATTGTTCGGAACGGGCATCCTCGCGGCGGGCGAAAAGGCGAAGATCGTCGCATCATTCTTTGACGGCGCGACCGCTGTGATGCTGAGGCTTGTCCAGTTCATCATGGAACTGGCGCCGTTCGGTGTCTTCGCTCTAATCGCCGCTGTGGTCGGGACAAGCGGCTTCAGTGCCTTCACCAGCATTTTCTGGTTGGCGCTGTGCGTCATCGTGGGGTCGGCAATCCAGACGCTGATCGTTCACGGCTCGCTGGTGCGCTTTGGGGCGGGCTTGCCTTTGCTGCCCTTCTTCCGGGGGGCGACGGATGCCATCCTCGTCGGCTTTTCCACCGCGTCCAGTTCAGCGACCTTGCCCGTCGCGATGTCGGTTGCCGAGAAGAATCTCGGCATCAAGCAACCGGTTTTTTCAACCGTGCTTCCGCTCGGCGCGACAATGAGTATGGACGGCACCGCCATGTATATGGCCCTGCTGTCGATGTTTGCGGTGCAGACTTTTGGCGTTGCTCTTGCGCCGTCCGACTATCTGCTGCTTGGCATCACTACCGTCACGGTGGCTATGGGCACGGCGCCCATCCCGTCATCTTCGCTGTTCCTGCTGGTGGCTGTCCTCTCAGGCGTCGGCATAAGTCCGGAGCAGACGGCACTGCTGGTCGGTTTCATCCTGCCCTTCGACCGTCCTCTCGACATGATCCGTACCATCCCCAACGTGACGAGCGACATGTCGGTGGCAACTACCGTCGCACGTTGGGAGAACGAGATCGATGTCGACGTCTATTTAGCCCCGCCTGCGGAATAGGGCTTTATCTGGTCGACCGCGCGCAGAGGTCGAATCTACTGGATATCAACCGGAACCGAAACTTCAGACGTCATCACCCATAGGATTGGTACATCGGTGGTTTTTCTGCAATTCTCTGCACCTGAAAATCGCTTAAAGCGGAGATCGACATCGAAACTCTTGCTCAGTCAGGGTTCCGCAATCGACTGGAGTAGGAACCTCGACCCGGCCTCATCCCTGATGCCCCGGGCAGGCTTCCCTGTTCTGTTCCGTGTTTTGTGGACTTCGATCAAAGCCGCCAGAGGCCCCGAAACTCGCTTTTCTTCCTAACCTCCAAGCTGTGTTTCCGTGTATTTTCTGCGATTTTCCGTGTTTTCCTACGTAGAACACGGAAAATGGGCGCTCAGACCCATTCGCTCGCGACTGCGCCGCGCACCAAACAGTCCTAAGTTATTGTAATAGAAGAGAAAAAGTGGAGAGCGCGGGGAAAACCCCGGCTTTCCGCGCCCTCTTCGGCGCCTCGATTTTTGAGTTGAGGCGGCAGACTCGTTGAGCGGTCGTTGCTGGTGCGAAATCTGTGCCCATGTCTGCGCTAGGGAAATCCTGACCTCAATTGCATGTTGGATGAGAGGATAGGATGGACGCATCAGATGCCGGTTGCGTTTGCTTGTTCGCGAGTGATGTAACGCTCTATCTGAAAGGGGTCTGGGGCCGAGATTGCGGCATTGCACCGATATAAATCTTTGAAAAATAATGATATATTTGGCTATATTCGAAAATTGGGGTCAAAATAGCCCGGAAGTTTGTGACGTCTGCGTGGCACCAAACAGTCCGAAAGTGCAGGCGAAAATGGGGATTTCCGGAATGGGCCGGAATTCTCCCCGTGTTTCCGTGGTTTTGCTGTGGGCCTCATTGTACACTGAGGCCGCAGACTGCGAGATTGCGTTGGAAAGGCGGCAACTTTGCCCCTTTGTCTCGGGTCCGAATTTCCTGACCTCAATGGCCTCACCAACGAAAACGGGCGCCGAAGCGCCCGCCGATCAACGATCAAACGCATTCTATAATCCAAATATAACCCGCTGCCGCTTCCAATCGACTGGAAGCGAGACGTTCATCAACTGTTGGACGGTGAGGGATGCAGGCTGCTCACCCTTGGCGATCATCTCGACAATGTCGGGGGCCAACCAGCTGATCGGCATGATCTTGGCCATGTGCTTGCGACATCGACCCAGCTCCGTTGCGATGGCGGAGAAAGCGGTGTCCGGCCTGGCGATCACCGCATTGCGGACCTCGATCGCCTCGCTGATCAACGCGACCAGCTTCTGATCGATATTGGTGAAAGGGGCCGGCGACTTTTCTTCACCGGCAATGATGAGCTTTAGTTCATGGCCGCGCCGAACCCGCTCGACGGGCGCTGTGAGGGTGATAATACCCTGATGTTCGTTAGGAACGGTTATGCCGCAGGCTTGAAGCAGCTTTCCTTCGTTTACCTGGATGTCGAGCCGCTCTTCCTTAAGATCGATGCGTCCGATGAACTCAAGCTGGGTTGGCAGTTTGGCGTCGGCCAGCTTGCTGGCTTTTGCGGCGGCGGCTTCTGCGCGGGCTGGATCGCTGTCTGCTGCCATGCGCATGATCCGATTTTTGTCCTGCAGCAGCTGTCTGATCCGTCCTTCAACTAACTGCTCAATGTCGTGAGCACCAACCCGCCAGTTGGTTTGATCGTCGGCGGGCTCGCGGGTGACATAATAGCGATAGCGCTTGGTTCCGCGTTTAGCGTGATTCGGCGTCATCGGCTGCCCATCACCATCAAACAGCAGTCCAATGAGATGGGATTTGCGTTCCGGTGCAACCCAGAAAGGTCCGGGACCTCTCACCGCCAGCTTCTCTTGCACTTCTTGCCAGAGATCGATCGGCACAATCGGCGGATGTTCGCCTGGGAAGTAGCTACCTTTGTGAACGATCTCGCCGAGGTAGATGCGGTTGGAGAGCAGATGATAGAGCGTGCCCCGCTGGAACTTGCAACCACCCTTATGCGGACCGCTCTTCCTGATCTGTACTTTGGTACGATGTCCATCGCGGGCCAGCTCTGCTGCGAGTGCCTTGACCGACGGCAAAGCCAGATAGCGCTGCATGATGTGACGGACGAGCTCGGCTTCATCCTCATTGACGACCAGCTTACGGTCTTCAACGTCATAGCCGAGCGGTACCGGCCCTCCCATCCACAGACCTTTCTTCTTGGAAGCCGCGATCTTGTCGCGGATGCGTTCACCGGTGACCTCGCGTTCGAACTGGGCGAAACTCAAAAGGACATTCAATGTCAGCCGCCCCATGCTGGTGGTGGTGTTGAACGACTGGGTAACGCTGACAAAGCTTGCCCCTTTGGCATCGAGCACATCGACGATCTTGGCAAAGTCAGCCAGGCTGCGGGTCAGGCGATCGACCTTGTAGACGACAATGACATCAACCTTGCCGGCTTCGATGTCGGCGAGCAGGCGCTTGAGGCCAGGTCGCTCCATGTTGCCACCCGAGAAGCCGCCATCATCGTAGGCATCTCGAACCAGCGTCCAACCTTCATGCCGCTGGCTGGTAATATAGGCTTCACAGGCCTCGCGCTGCGCATCGAGGCTGTTGAACTCTTGCTCCAGTCCTTCCTCGGTCGATTTGCGGGTATAGATTGCACAGCGGACGCTGGTACGGGTGGCTGGGGCAGGGCGCTTAGCCATGCGCCTTCAATCCAAAGAAGCGCGGGCCAGACCAGACCGTGCCGGTTACCTCTCGGGCAATGGCCGACAGCGATGCATAGGATCGATCCTCGAACTCGAATCCGGCATCGGTCACCGTCACCGAGATGGTTCGACCATTCCAGCTGCGGATGAGGCGTGTGCCCGCAGTCAGCTTGAGAGCAGCGGGTTTGGCGACCGGGTTCGCAAGCCGACGAAGTTTGCGTTCCTGACTGGAGCCAAGCTTGCCCTTGGCTTGAAGATGGTAGGCAATACCGTGGCGCAATAGGTCAGCGCCGAGGCGCGGAGCAGGGGACCGCAGGACGGTGACCCACTCATCTCGCAGTTCGGCTGGAGACAGCGTCTCCAGCCGAGCCAGTTGATCGTCGAGCTTGGCCATCAGGCGACGACCTCGATCGAATAGCAGGTCGCATTATCGCGCGTGGCCTTATCGATGACGTAGCCCCTCTTGCGCAGGTCGGTGAGCGCTGCCCGTGTCGTATGCGGCAGCCAGCCGGTGGCGGTGATAAGCTCGGCGAGCGTTGCCCCTTGCTCGCGCTGCATCAGCGCGATGATCTGCGCTTGCTTGGTGACAGGTTTATCGACGGTCTTGGTCATGGGTGGTCTCCATTAAAGATGCAGCGTCATTGCTGTCTCCCACCACCCAGAGCCCTGCCGGTCAGCCGGTCAGGGTAAGCGCAGGCCATGCCTGCGCCCGAACACCAATGCTCGGTTCGGCACAGAAGTCGACTGGAATATCTGCCTTCAGGCGAAAGCTGGATATGGACTTCGGGAGCGATCGGAGCGTGGTGTGGGACATGAGCGAAAGACCCAACACCCATGAGCTGGTCCGCCAGCTCTGCACGCAAGCCGGCAGGATCATGGAAGACGCCAGCGCAGAAGCCATTCTGTGGGATGGGAACATCGAAACCCTGAATGACCTGGCAGCACGGATCGCTGAGGCGCAGGCGCTCATCGAGGCAGCGAGAAGCTTGGCCGCATAGATCTCCGTTAAGCTGGCAACTGCAGCCTGTCGACGATAGGAGCTGGCCCCATGACAACCATCGGCAAGCGCATCAATGAAACCGGAACCCTCGTTCGCGAGGAAGGCGGGTTCGTGCTTCGGCGGGATCTTGGTGGCCGGTGGAAGCTCGATCTCCATCGACTGCCCGTCGATCAGGTGGAGAAGCGTGTCCGCATAACCGGCGTCATCGTCGCCGAAGGGCTGGTTGATGTTGATGGTGTGGCTACGGCTGATTAGCGCTGGTTATGCGAACGGCCAGGGGGTGACTGCCCTGGCCGCTGCAATACGCGGATCTGGTGTCTACGTATTTCGGCAACGCTATGAACGGTATCTGTTTGCGTCAATTGACCGATCCGGGATGTGCCAATCTGGGCCGGCTTCTACAGGAATCAAAGGAACCGTCCGTAATGCGGTGAATTAGCGGACTGGCTGCATTGCGCTTCATATCGGCCATTCCAATATCGGTCGTTCAATCTGGAAGCTGCCATAGTCAGGCTGCTGATTACCCAGGGAAGTGAAGGAAATTTTGAATCCAAAGGCTTTGTGTGGCGCGGCACTCTCGGATGCTTAAGCTTAACTCAGCTTATCTGTTGCCAGCGTATGAGCTTACTAACGCATTGGCGTGACCTTGTCCCATCCCATGATCGTTCTTGAGCATGGCGACCAGTTCCATGTGCTTTGCTGGAAGGTGTTTACGCAGCAAACCCTGCCATTCGCTGATTGGTCTGCCGTACTTCTTCTCGATTGATGGCAGGTAAGAGGCTGAGCCCCTAGGCGGTTCATCAATCACAGTCTCAGATGCTCCATTCATTCAAGTGGTCTCTCTGTCATCAGGCACTTAAATCGTGAGCATGTCGGGAAAAACGAACCGGCAGCGGCGCAATTGCTATCCATCACTCCGACCGGCATGCGTCAGTAATGCGGACCAATAGCATTGCCGGTGGGCGTAAGATCGAGAGATTAAGGGTCCTGGATGCCTCGTGGACCGATGCGGGGTTCGACGCTAGGAGCAATCACAAGGATCCTTCTACCCAGTACCTTGGCGAGTCTCGTCCCATGTCATTCCAGCGACTCTCGCGCGTTGCGCGCGGCATTGCTCATGCGCGCCCGACAGAGACGAATCCAGGAGCTCGGCTGCTCGAGGTGTTCGCCTCCGGCCACTTGGCCAAGAGCTTAATGTGGTCGTTCAGCGACCTGTTGTTCGGCTATTTCGCACATATCCATATGGGGCTGCCTGCAAGCGACACCGGTTGGATCCTGTTCGTCTCATTGTCCTACAGCGGCGCACTCGACGTGCTCGCCGCGGGCGCATTGAGCGCATTCCCCGGACATGAGGCGCGAGTACCGCGGCTCCAATTTCTGGGCGGGGTAGTGACCGCGCTTGCCGCGGCGCTACTCTTCCTACCGCTGCATGTGCCGGCAGACCTGCTATTCGTCTGGCTGCTGCTCACATCGCTGCTATTTCGCACCGGCTACGGTCTTTACGACGTGTCGCAAAATGCGTTGGTCTCGCTGCTGCCGCGCGATGATGCCGAGGCGCGACGCTACGTCACTACCCGCACGACGCTTTCCTATGTCGCCAAGGTGATCGTCGCGCTTGCCAGTTTCCTGGTGATTGGTACGGGTGAGCGACAGGGCGCCGCGCTGGCAACGATCGTACCGATCGCGTTGATGACTGTCGTCACCGCCTGGCTCATGTCCAGGTATCGCATTGGCTCCGCCACGGGTAACGGGATGTGGGCACCGGGCTCGCCACCACCGATCAGCCTGCTGATGCCTGTGCTGGCGGCGGTTGCCGCACAAATCTGCCTGCTTGGTTTGGTCGGCCGCTTCCTGCCTTTTGCGCGCGATCCGGCGACCGGCGCGGCAATCGGCGCGCCGCTGGTGCTGGCCTCAGTGGTCGGCGGGGTGTTCGGGCCGCTTCTCGCCGATCGTGTGCTCGGCAAGCGTGGGCGATTTGCCTGCGCGAACCTGGGCTTCACCTTGGCTTGCGTCGCCAGCGCATTGCTGATCCTGTTCGGATCAAGTGCGATATTGGTAATCGCGGCAGCGGCTGTGTTCAGCATCTGCAGTGGCGCAATCGGCGTACTGGTCTGGGGGGAGGTATCGACTGCGGTGCGGGTACATGGCCAAGCCACCGGCCGGCGCTCGGACCTTGCTTCATTTGCGCTGCTGACCGCGACCGTGAAGCTCGGTGCCGGCGTCACCGGGCTGTTCCTTGGGCAATTGCTCGACGGCTATGAGGCGCACAGCCCGACCGCAATCGGCGTGATCGCCGGCGCCACCGTGCTCGGCGGACTCGTATCGATCGTCGCGATGGCGGTCGGCCGCGCCCGCCGCAAGCGTTTCGTCTGACCGTCGGTACGCAAAGATGCAACATAGCGGCGCCAGAGCGACCAGATGAGGGCATCCCCGCCGGGCAGAGTCGATGTAATGCGTTCAGACCTTTCCAAGTTACTCAGCGATCCGCAGAAACGCGTGCTCTGGCACCTTCGCACCCACGGCCCCAGTGCCCGGGCGGAGATCGCAAACCAGCTGGCTCTCCATGCCGGTCCACTGACCCGGCTCACGCGCGAGCTCATCACGCTTGGCCTGATCGAGGAGCGCGAGCAGCAGGCGGCCGATCGTGGGCGCCCTTCGATCCCGCTCGCGCTATGTGGCGACGGAGTCTATGCTGCGGGTGCCACGTTGCACCCTGGCTGGTTTGAGATCGTACTGGTGAATTTCGCCGGCGCGCTGATCACCCGCGAGGCGCATCCCTTCACCAGCGCCGATCCGCGCAGCTTCGCCGAGGCGGTGGACGCCCGGCTCCGTGCCATGGCCAGCGAGCGGCGGCTGATGCAGACGCGCTTCCTGGGCCTTGGCCTCGCGGTGCCGGGGCCGGTGAGCAAGACTTCGCCCAAGCGACGCCGCACAGTCGAATGGCTGCGCGCCTGGCAGCAAATCGACCTGCCCGATTTCTTTGCCGATTATCTGGGGCTTCCGGTGTTCGTCGAGAACGAGGCCACTTGCGCAGGGCTTGCCGAGTTCTACGACAGCGGACTGCTGACGAGTTGCGATACCGCAATCGTCTTCTTCCTTGGCCATGGCGTCGGCGGAGCAGTAATCAGCCGGCGCAACATCGTGCGTGGCGAACATGGCAATGCCGGCGAAATCGGCGGCCTCTTCCCGCTCGATCGGCCGCGCCCTTCGGGGCTCGATCTGCTCAGGACGCTCCAGGCCGCAGGCGCCGACATCACAACGCTGAACGAGATCGATCGCTATCTCGAAAGCCATGCCGACACCGTTGCGCAATGGGTGGCGCGCGCAGGCGAACAGCTCTGGGTGGCAATCGATTCCGGCGTCGGCTGGATGAATCCGGGCGCCGTCATCCTTTCGGGCGGCCTGCCACCTTCCATTCTTGCAGATCTTGGCGCGGAAGTCCGACGGTGTTTGCAAGCAACAGCCCCAGGAACAGGGCGACCAGGGGCGGTTCCAGATTGTACCGCACCGATCCCTCCCATTGGCCGATCACGAAGATGACATAGGAGGCGACATAGAGAAGCGCGAAGGCGGCGGCGAAGGCACGCACCCGATAACCGAGCGTCAACAGTGCGATCGAGAACGCTGTCAGCCAGAAGGTGAACTGGGCAACATAGCGTGCCCAATTGGTCGCAAGGTCGGCGACAACTTGGGAGAAGCTGCTCCAGCGCGGTGGCAAAACGGCGAGCCAGCGAAGATTGCCGCCGTTCCAGAACAGAACGCACCCCGCGAGCACGACCGCCAGTCCGATCCAGATTGCCCACCAATCTTCCTTGCGCCACAAATCCTGCCAACCCGATTGGGTTGGAGATCGGTTGGGCTGTCCGGTCGTCGCGGTCATGCAATGCCCCCTTCAAATGCCTGGTTCGTGGCAATCATGAGAAGCCGTGAAATGCAAATATTCGTTCGATATATGCTTATGTGAGGAATGGAATTGCGCATCTAGTTGAAAGGCTTTCCGCCCGCTGCGGCGGTGTCGATGCATTAAGATCGGCGAGTTCGTCGAAATGAGACTGTTTCCTGGTGTGGATCAGCCTTCACCTCGTACCCTGCGGAACTCCAGGCTCGGCTTTGAATGGTTTCGCCAGCTTCCCACCAAGACGCATCCTTGGCGGCATGCGGCAAAGTAGCGCCAATAATCCGTTCGATTTCACCGAAGCTGAGAAGCAAGGCATTGTGCTCGCGTCGGAGCAAGAATTTGAGAATGGGGTCGTACTTTGCCACTTCGATAGTCCGTTGTTCAGGGCTTAAAATCCACGCGCGACGCCTTCGCGCCGAGGATCTGCGCCTCCCTCATAACCGCCCTTCCGTCGAACGATTGCGTGGAGACCGGAAACCTCGTTGGCATTCGCGCGAATCTCGATGCCCTTCATGCTCAATCCATGGGCCACGGATGGAGGAAAGGGATCGCCAACGAAGCTGTCGCCTTTGGCAATCAGATTGGGAAGCGCCACGGCGGACTGTGGGGACATATTCCAGTCGAGCAGGGCGACAAGCGCCTTCAGATTATAGGCCTGGATAGAACTACCGCCCGGTGAGCCGAGCGCCGCGACGAAGCTGCCTCGCCGATCAAGCACGATGGTCGGAGCCATCGTCGACCGTGGGCGCTTGCCCGGGGCGACGGCATTTGCGGCCGGGGTGCCATCTCGCGCGACAGGAGAAAAGGAGAAGTCGGTCAATTGGTTGTTGAGGAAGAAGCCATGCACCATCCGGCCCGAACCAAAGATGCTTTCGACCGTGGTTGTCATCGAGACAACATTGCCCTTCGTATCGACGATCACGATGTGGCTGGTGCCGCCTCGTTCCACGGTTGCATCGACGCCAACCGTTTCTGCACCGACCGGGTGCCCGAATTGCGGTGCCGGGCCCGCGGCCTCGCCGATCAGAGCCGCTCGCGATTTGAGATAGTCGACGGTGAGCAATCCGTTCACTGGTACCGGGACGAAGGCTGGATCGCCGACATAACGGTCGCGATCGGCATAAGCGAGGCGGCTCGCCTGGGCGAAGCTGAACCAGGCGTCTGGATCCTGCGCATCGCGGTGCGCGATATCTGTGTGCGCCAATATGCCCAGCGCTTCGAGCAAGCCGGGCCCGCCCGAGGGAGCTTGCGGGGTGCAGACCACATAGATGCGATAGGGGCGACACAGCGCCTTGTCCTTTTTCGGGCGATAGGCGCGAAGATCATCGAGTGTCAGTGAACCGGGAAGCGGACTGGCGTTCACACGGGTGACGATTGCCTTGGCGATCGGACCATCGAGCAGGCCGGACACCCCTTCGCGCGCGATGCGTTCGAGTGTGTCGGCATAAGCGGGGTTACGAAGCGTATCACCTGCCTGGTAACGGGCACCGTCGGGACGGGTGAAATAGGCGATTACATCGGGCGCGGAGGATTCAGGGGCATCGCCGGAAATCATGCTCGCGAGCCGGGGGCTGACGCTGAAGCCGGCGCGGGCAAGGTTGACCGCATCCCCGAACAGTTGGTTCCACGGCGTTCGGCCATGATCGCGCTGTGCCCGGGCAAGCATTGCCACGGCGCCCGGTACGCCCGTTGAGCGGCCGCCCAATATGGCGGTGGCGAAATCCAGTGGCCTGCCTGCGGCATCGATGAAGAGGGAGGGGGTGGCGCCTGCGGGCGCGACTTCCCGTCCATCATAGGCGGTGACCTGTCGGCTTGTTGCGTCGTAATAGAGCAGGAAGGCGCCTCCGCCGATACCTGAACTCTGCGGTTCCACCAGCCCGAGGACCGCCTGCACCGCCACCGCCGCGTCGATCGCGTCTCCACCCCGGCGCAATATCTCCACCCCCGCATCCACTGCGAGCGGATTGGCGGCGGCGACCATCGCATGCGCTGCGAAGGGTTGGGCGGGGGCGGGTTTCGATTGGGCAATTGTTTCCGGGGAAGCGGTGGTGCAGGCAACCAGGAGCAGCGGCAGCCAGGCCGCGACGATCAGGCGAACCGTTGCCGTCCGATCACGCATTCGTCAGTGCTCCAGCGGGCTGAGGCGCATTGTCATAGGCTTGGCGATCGAGCAGGCCTTCGCGTTGGGAAACGATCGTCGGCACCAGAACCTGCCCTGTCACGTTGATCGCCGTTCGGCCCATGTCGATGATCGGATCGATTGCGAGGAGGAGTCCCACACCCTCCAAGGGCAGGCCGAGAGTGGACAAGGTGAGTGTCAGCATGACGATCGCACCGGTCAGGCCCGCTGTTGCAGCGGAGCCGAGCACCGAAACCAGTATGATCAGAAGATAGTCCGACGTCCCAAGCGATATTCCGTAGAATTGGGCGATGAACAGGGCGGCCACCGCCGGATAGATTGCCGCGCAGCCGTCCATCTTTGTTGTCGAACCTAGCGGCACGATGAAGGCGGCATAGCTACGCGGTACGCCCAGGCGCTCAGTTACGGTCTCGGTGACGGGAAGGGTTCCGATCGATGAGCGGGTGACGAAACCCAGCTGGATGGCCGGCCACGCATGCTGGAAGAAGCGCAGCGGGCTGAGACCGTTGGCAAGTAGAAGTGCCGGATAAACAAGCAGCAGGACGAGTCCGAGGCCGAGATAGACCGCACCTGCGAATGTGCCGAGTTGCCCCAGCGCGTTCCAGCCATATTGGGCGACGGCGTTTCCGAGCAACCCGATGGTCCCGATCGGCGTCAGCCGGATCAGCCAGCGCAGGATCGTCCGCACTACTGCGAGCAATGACCGATTGAAGGCGAGAAAGGCGGCGGCGGCCTCACCTGTTCGGAGCGTGGCGATGCCGATCACGATTGACAGGACGACGATCTGCAGCGTGTTGAAACCGAGCGTCGTGTTCGCCGAACCATCCATTAGCTTCGTCGATGCGCTCAGCCCGAAGATATTTGCCGGGATCAACCCCTTCAGAAAGTCGAACCAGCCCCCGGTCGCAACGGGACGGGGATGGGGAATGATCCCGCTATTCGCATGCACGCCGGGCTGGAGCGCGAGGCCAAGGACGATACCGATTGTGACGGCGATCAACGCGGTGATCGCGAACCACAGCAGGCTTTGCCATACCAGCCGAGCCGCGTTCCGCATGTCGCCCAGATTGGTGATGCTCGCGACGATCGCGGTGAAGACCAATGGCGGTACGATCACGCGCAGCAGCTGAACGAACGTGCTGCCGATCGTTTCGAGCGCGACGGTCAGCGAATTGGCCTCTCCATCCGCTGTCGGCCCGATTTCCCGCGCGAGAAGACCGATCCCGAGGGCCACGATCGTCGCGATAAGGATCTGCAATCCGAAGGAGGTGGCAAGGCGCGCCCCCCACGCGCCTTGCCCGCCCTCACCAGTTTGCGCTGATGCGGGCATAGAGTTGCCGTCCATTGAAGCCGAAGGGCGAATAGAAGGGGAAGGCCGTCACGCCGCTGGTGTTGAGACCCACCGGTACCTGGTTCGGATAGACGTCGAACAGATTGTCTGCGCCAACCGCCAGCGTGAAGTTCGGCGTGATGTCATAGCGGGCTTCCAGATCGACCAACGTCTTCTTGCCGGTATGGAGATCCGCGCTGCCATCTGCCGCGGTGCCCGGTTGGTTGACGTCGCCATAATAGGTGGCGCGCAAGGTGGTGGAGAAATCTCCCAGTCGCCAGTCCGCCGATCCGACGATCTTGGTGCGCGGCGTACCTTCCTCAATCGTCAGGATGCGGGAACGGGCGAACAAGGTCGGTGCCGGGTCGAGCGTGGCGGTCGATGTCGGCACCCGGTTCACTTCGATATCGTTGATGTTGGCCGCAGCACTCAGATCGAACCGGCCGGCGCTTGCAGTCTGAATGCGGTAGTTGGCGACGATATCGACACCCTTGGTCGAGCTCTTGATGCCATTGATGAAGAAGCGGGCCGCCTGGATGCCGAAAGGCTGCAGGATGGACGCCACCTCCGGGCTGAAGCTGGACTGGATGTTCTCCGATAGTGCAAGCTGGTCGCGGATGCGGATATAATAGCCATCGATCGTCAGGTTGAAGTCGCCGGAACGGAAGACGGCGCCGGCCGAATAATTCCAGGATTTTTCCGGATCAAGCGGCAGGGCGCCCAGCGCCCTCGCCACCGGGCTGGTTGCTGGGAACGTCCCTGTTTCCAGGATCAGCGGTGTCTGGACCACAGAAGCGGTCGAGGTGAAATAGGATTGTTGGAGCGACGGTGCCCGGAAACCGGTCGAAATGGCGCCGCGCAACGCGAAGCTGTCGGAAATGTCGTAGCGCGCAGAAACCTTGCCCGTCGCCGTCTCGCCGAAATCGGAATAGCTTTCGCCGCGTACGGCAAGGCCGATGCTGAACGCATCTGTGAGCTGGGCTTCCAAGTCCAGATAACCGCTCACATTGTCGCGGTGCACGTCAACTTCATTGGACGGTTGAAAGCCGATGAAACCCTGCGCGCCGCCGGTCAGGCCGTTCGGTACGCCATTAGTCGAACCAAGTGGTCCACGATCCCAGGATTCCGGCTGACCGGCCTCGATCTTATAGCCTTCGCGACGATATTCGAGGCCGAAGGCGACGTTCAGTTTGCCTTCGCCCAGCGGCAGTTCATTGCTCACATCGATGCCGCCGGTCAGCTGGTCATAGGCGATCGATCCATCATCGAAATCCGTCGGCGAAGCTGCGCCATAGGTCGAATTGATCGAATTGAGCGTGCGGAAATCCAGGCTGTTCCGCCCGTAGCTGATGTTCAGATCTGTCTGCCAACCGGAAAGCTCGCCGCGTACGCCGACCGCCGCCGTATAGTCGTTCGACCGGACCGCAATCAGCGGCAGATATCCGTCCGGATAGACAGATGGGACGTTGTTCGCATTGTCGGGCGTTCGCGGGAACGCGGCACTCTCACTGTCGCGACGCTGATAGCCGCCATGGCCGTAAAGTTCCCAGCCATCGCCGCCGATCGGTACGCCCGCATTGGCATAGACGCTATATTGCTCGACATCGGGATCGCCAAAGCGCGAGCGGACCCGCAACGGCGTGGCGCGCGGGTCGATGTCGCCCCGGCTGGGGGGATTCCGGTTGAGATATTCACCGGACAGGGTGAGGAATCCCTCCGAGCCAGGCGCGAAGCCCTGCCAGCCGGATACGGTCAACGCGCCGCCATCGGTGACATTGCGATCGTCACGAGCGGTGTCCACGTTGGTCACATGTTCGCTATAGCTGATTGAGCCGCCGCCACCGGAGCGCGCCTCGCGCAGCCGCAGGTTGACCACACCCGCGATCGCGTCCGAGCCATATTGCGCAGAGGCGCCGTCGCGCAGCACTTCGATCTGGCCGAGCGCGGCGCCGGGAATGGTATTGAGATCGACTGCTGCCGATCCCCTGCCGACGGAGCCGTTGACGTTGAGTAGGGCGGACGCATGGCCACGAATGCCGTTGATCAGCACCAGTGTCTGGTCGGGGGAAAGGCCGCGAAGGGTCGCCGGACGAATGGAGTCGGTTCCATCGACTGCCGAAGCGCGCGGGAAGGTGATGGAAGGCGCCACCGTCGCAAGCGCTTCGGCGAGTTCGGTGCTGCCCTGGTTCCGCAAGGTTTCCGCGCTCAGCACGTCGACAGGCGAAATGGTGTCGAGCCGGGAGCGTGCGGCGGCGCGGCTGCCGGTCACGACGATGTCCTCATAGGCGTCGGCCTGGTCTGCAGTCGATTGATTTTGGGCCAAGGACGGCGTCGCAAAGGCCACTGCGAGGATCGATGCCGAGATGTGGAAGACCTTGCTCATTTGAATCCTTTTCGGTTTGGGCTGCGGATCGCAATCACCTCCAAGGACGGTCGCATTGCCCCTGCTTTTTCAAGAGAACAGCCGCCCGTTGCCTTCCTAACCATCGGCAAGCATGAGCGACCAGCATATTTTTCTATCGAAACAGTAGAAAAAATTTGCCATGCTTCCTCATGGGCGGTCGATCAATATCCATTCAATGAAACATGTTGTCATCATTGGCGCGGGGTTTTCCGGAGCTTTGCAGGCCATCAATTTACTCCGGCATGATGGGCCGCGTGCCACGCTGATCGAACGGCGTATCGAAGTCGCGGGACGGGGAGTGGCTTATTCTGCTGCGCATCCGGCGCATCTGCTGAACGTTCGCGCTGATCGGATGAGCGCTCTTCCCGACGATCCCGAGCACTTCCTGTCCTGGTTGCGGCTGAACAGGCCCGAGTTGGGCGAAGGATTTGTGCCACGGGCCGTCTACGGCGATTATCTCGATGCCCTTTTGAACGAAGCGGTCGCGAACACCGATAGACGGCTGACCATCATGTCCGGGGAAGTGATCGATCTCGAACCCGGGGCAGACGGGATTGAAGTCATCACTCGCGAAGGCGCCAATCTTCGAGCCGATGCCGTTATCCTTGCACTCGGAAACCTGCCGCCGCACGAACCGCCGGCCTTGGCCACTGCTTCTCTCGATCCGGATGTCTATGCCTCCGATCCCTGGGCAGCCGATATTGCCGAAGGGCTTGAGGCTGAAGATGTCGTTCTGACAATCGGCAGCGGACTAACGATGGTGGATGTGGCGCTTCTGCTTTCCGCCCGCGGATTTCGCGGGCGGACGATCGCCCTTTCGCGTCGGGGGTTGCTGCCCCGCGTGCATGAGATGGCATCAGCGGGGCTATCGACCCTGAGCGAACGTCCGGCCGCGCAGTGCACCGCTTTGTTGGATGCCACCCGTTTCCGCGCCGCAAATGTCGGTTGGCGCAACGCCGTCGATGAACTCAGACCCCATACCCAAGCCTTGTGGCTTGCGGCGACGCCTGAGGAAAGGGGCCGGTTTCTCCGTCATCTCCGTCCCTGGTGGGATGTGCATCGGCACCGACTCGCGCCCAGCGTCGCAGACAAGCTTGGTCGCTTGCGCGCGACTGGCGCGCTTGAGATCCATGCGGGGAAGCTTGTCTCCGCCCGCCGAGTGAAGGGAGGAGTTCAAGTGTTGTGGCGCCGCCGTGGGGTTGAGCGCTTGGAAACGCTGTCGGTCAGGCGGATCGTGAATTGCAGCGGACCGCAAGGTGATCTGTATCGAACAAATGAACCCCTTCTTCGCAAGCTGCTCACCCGAAAGCTGATCAGAGCTGACGCCAACCGGCTGGGAATCGACGTGACGCCCCAGGCCGAAATCATCGGCCAAGACGGACGGATCAATTCACGCCTGTTTGCGCTTGGTCCGATGACAAGAGGAACCTTCTGGGAAATCGTCGCTGTGCCTGACATCCGAGTACAGACTTGGTCACTCGCCCGACGTCTTTCCAATGCCCATTGGGTAGAAGGGCATGGGCTTTGACATCCACGGATAAATGCTAAGCCCGTGCCAATGTTCGAGCATGGAATGCCGGTTCATTTTCCAGGCGCCGCGTCCGGCTCCCACCCCCAGGCCTTCATCATCACATCGAACAAATAGGTGTTCGGGAAATAGCCATGAACACGTTCAGCGCCCGCGCCAATCGCCAGCGCGGGGACTTCCTCGGCCGTGTGGGTATCGTTGACCAGCACGTTTTTCAGGCGAACCATTTCGTCCTTTTTCCTGGTGGCTTTCCAGGCGTCATAACCTTCCAGAAGCGGCTCGCCGCGGCTGCCTCCATCCACCTGGAGGCCGAAGCTGTGGTCCGCGGTGAACAGCAGCAGTGTGTCGTTCAGATCGACGCGACGCTCCACTTCGGCAATCAGCTTGTCGAAATCGACGACGTTCTGCAGCCCCCGGCGCGGGTCGCTGGTGTGCGCATCCCATTCAATGACCAGGAAATATCCGTTGGACGATCGCTGCAGAATGTCCAGCGCCTTCAGGGTGGCGGCATGGACATCCATCTGGTCGCCAACAACCACTGGGCGCAGGTTTGCGTCCGGTACGTCCTGAAGTGTGGCGTACACCGGTCGATTGTGCTCCTGAGCGAGTTTTTCGAAGCTTGTGCCTGCCGCTGCCAGCTGCTCGCCTATCTTGCCACGGCCGGCGCCGAACATCACGTCCACCCCGTCCCCAAAGCGTGGGGAGAAGGTCTGGGGAAAGATCGTGCCCCACTTCGCTCGGTCGTTCGAATGGGCATAGGCGGCCGCCGGCGTCGCATCGGCGATGGATTGGGTGGTGATGACGCCGGTCAGCAGCCCGTGCTCCTCGGCATACTCCAGCAACGTTTTGGTCGGCGCACCGTCTTGCCGGCCGCGTACGGCGGCCGGACTCTGGCTGATGACTCCGTTGTGCGTCTTGATGCCGGTCATGATCGAGGACATGCCATTGGCGGAGTCGGAAACGAACTTGTCGACCGGCGAGGTTTCGCTCAACCCCAGATGAGGCCATTGCTGGATGCGCAGCTTCAGCGGGGCGCCATATCCCAGGAGGCTGGCGCCGTTAAGCACGGAGACGCCACCGGCGTCGGCAAGGAACACGATGATGTTCTTCGCCTTCCGGGCGTTCGGCAGAGTCTCGGTCTCGCCGGCTCCGGCCTGAGGCGCCTGGGCAGCCGCCGGCACGGCGGACGTCATTGCAATAAGCAGGCCGAAATACAGCAGGGATTTCCTAATCATCGTCGATTTCCTTGATCAGAACTTATATTCAAGACCGAAGCGGTATTTGCGGCCTGTCAGGCTCGCATCTTCCACGAACTGGCGATATCCGGAGTAGGAAACCTGCGGTTCGTCGGTCAGGTTGGTGACGGCGGCGTAGAGGCGCAGGTTCTTCGTGAAGGAGTAGGCGGCCCTCACGTCCACGCGTTGCTCGGCGGCGTAGAATTCGTCGGATTCGATGCTGTCCCCGAGCCCTTCGACATAGTCATCGCGATAGATATAGTCGCCGCGGATTTCGAACCCGTGCCACGCCCATTCAAGCGATGCTGTGAACAGGAACTTGGAAAAGCCTGGCAGCGGCAATTGGCGATCGTCGTCGCGATTGGGATAGGTCGCTTCGCTGTCCGAGAAGGTGCTGCTGAGGCTGGCGCTCAACCCACGCAGCGCGCCAGGCAGGAAAGTGAAACGCTGACGCGCGATAAGCTCGATGCCGTAATTCTTAGCGGTCGAACCGTTCAAGGGTACCTCATATTCGAAGTCGCCTTCCGGGTCGAAGATCGGAATTCCGTTGCCGTCCATATCCGTGAAGTTATAGACCTGGGTGTAGGAAAAGTTCTTCACATTTTTGTAAAAGACAGCGACGCTGTATAGTCCGCCATTGTTTGTGTAATATTCAAGCTGGGCATCGAAATTATCGGAAAGAGCCGGCTTTAGGCGCGGATTGCCGTCAGCGATGTCGCCATCCTCGTTCACGAAGCGCCCGGCGGTCAGTTCGCTCAGTCGCGGGCGGCCATAGCTGCGGTTGTAGCTTTCACGCATGATGAGGTTGGGAGCAAGCTCGTGGCGGAAATGGATGCTCGGTAACCAGTAGCCATAGGAGTCGCCCTGCTTGACCTGCTCAAAGCTGGCTTCTTCATCGAGGTAGCTCACCTGGTAGTTGGTGTTTTTCCAATCCACATGCTCGTATCGCACGCCGCCCAATATGGTATGGTTGCCGACACGCCAGGTTCCCATGATGTACCCTGCAGCGGTCTGTTCGGTTGCGTCATAGTCTTCGAAATAGTTGTTCTCCAGCGAGTCTTCTTCTTCATAGGTGAACAACCCGGCGTTGTTCCGCAGGAGAGCGACGCCTCTCGCAGGAATGACATCGAAATACTTCGTTCCGCCAAGGATGGCATTGTTGTTGGGCGCGACGACCTCATTGTACGGAAAGTCTTCATCCATGGAGTAGACGTTCCCCGCCTGATCGAGGCGCGGCTCGCTGCGATAATATTTCGCACCCGCCTTGACCGTGAAGACGCTGGACCCAAGGTCGAAGCTGCGCTCGAAATCGGCACGGGCGCTATAGACGTCCTCAGTGCGAATGGAATTGTTCAGGATCAGCTCGCCTTCGGTGACCAGCGAAAGATCGGTCGGGTCCCGGCCGCTCAGCTCGTTGATTGTGACCTCACCGCGCGACGGGTTGATGAGGTGATATTCAAACAGCAGCCACGGATCGTCCGGTTCCATGAGGAAGTTCAGTTCGTTGTCATTGGTCGTGGTCTGCTTGTTGCGGGAATAGAACAGGTCATAGGTGAGCAGGCTGTTGGGGCTTTCGTGACGGCCGCCGACGTTGATGGAATACAGGTCGGTCTTGCGGTCATCCTCGGTGCCGATCCAGCCGCGTGAACCCTGCGAACCATCGTCGCCCGGCGTGCCGCGGCCATAGTTCGGCGTCAGTTCGGCATAGGTCTTGCGGCCGTCCGCGGCGTCCTGGAACTGCGTGTCGATGTCGATGTCGGTTTCGTACTTCACGCCGCGGCGATCGGCATTGCTGTAGAAGAAGCGCGCATAGAATGAATTGAATGGATCGGTCCGGAAATCGAGATTGAGGTTCGCGGTGACGGTCTTGGTGACGCGTGTGTCATATTCCCAGTGAGACGCCTCCATGAACCAGACCGGATCGGAATATTGGCCTAGGTTCAGTTGCGGATTGTTCGCCGGGGTTGCCTGGACCCAGTCCATGTCGCGGTTCAACGAATAACGGTCGGTCTGGTAGCTGCTGATAGTCGCGCTAACGCCAAAATTTCGGTCGCCGCCGCCAATGCTGAAGATGTCCGAATATTGAGCGGTGACGGCATGGCCGAATTTTTCGGGAAGATCGCTGTAGATGCCGCCGACATCGAGGCTGAACTGCCGGCCGCTGCGCTGAAAGGCGCTGCGGGTGACGACGTTGACAATGCCTCCGATCGCGTCGCCGTCGCGGTCGGGGGTTGGCGCCTTGATCACCTCGATATTGGTGATGCCGTCGCCCGAGAACTGCGTCAGTGCGATGCCACGTCCGCCGCCCGAGGTCGGCACGCGGTTGCCGTCCACCTGGAACGAATTGTAGTCGCCCTCGATGCCGCGGATATTGATCCCGGTCGGTGAACCGTCCTGGTCGGTGTCGACGCTCAGACCGGGTAGGCGTTGCAGCGCATAGCCGATGTTCCCGTCGGGCGATGGGCCGAAGATTTCCTCGGACACGATATTGATGATGCCGTTCGCCGTCTTCTGCTGGTTGATGGCCAGCGCCTGCCCGGTCGCGGCCGCGCGAACGAGGATGCTCTCGCCGCGAAGCGCGCTGCTCGTCATGCCGATATTCGCTTCCGCATGTGCCCCCTGGGCGATGTCAACAGCGTAACTGGTTGTATCGAGGCCGACATAGTCGACCTGTAGGGTGACCCGCCCGGCCGGAACGACGACCTGGAACCGCCCGTCCTCCATTGTGTAGTCCTGCGCGTTGCTGCCGACGACCCGGACGATTGCGCCTCGCAGTGACCGGCCGGTTTCCTCATCGAACACGCGGCCCGTGATGGTTCCGTTGGCGCTGGCGGCGGCTGCCACCGGCGTTGTCGCGGTCTGCGCCTGCGCCTGGGTGGCACTGGCGGCAAGCGCAATCATCGCGGTCGAAGTGAGCATGGCAAAAGACCCAGCGGGCCGAAACTTCCTCATGTCTTGTCCCCCAAGAATATGAACAGATTTTCACGATCGAACCGAATAGAATTCGAATTCGTCGAATATTCTTCATTAAAATTGGCTATTAATAATAGAATTATGTTTCAGTTCCGTACTAATTCATGCATAAATCCATGATTTATTTATGAATTTTAGTCAGGATACTAAAATATCAGATAATGTTTAAGGCCATTTATTATTTAGTAACGGCCGCCTACATTATGGTCGTGACGAAGTTGTTACACGCCATCGTGCCGGTTTCTTAAAAATTCCTAATGTTCCGGCTTGTCACGGAAACGTCGCGGTCATCCAATAAGTCATCCATGGTGAGCGGAATGCATCGTGGCCGCTGTCTTCAAATCAGGATGTTCGACAATTTCCCCCTCTCCGCTTGAAGCCATGTGTGATCCATGCAGCAACGGAGTGGATGGCGAGTGGCGGGACGGCGCGCGCCGGAGCGTCCTGGTGGTCGAGGATGACGCGGCAACCACAGCTTTTCTCAAATCGGGTCTTGAGGCGGCCGGCTACGCGGTCGAGTGTGCGGCGGATGGCTTGACCGGCCTCGCCGCGGCCGGGCGAGACGGCTTCGATGCCGTCGTGCTCGATCGGATGCTCCCGCAGATGGACGGGCTTTCTCTGCTTGAAACGCTGCGCGCCCAGGGGATCGATACTCCGATCATCTTCCTGTCGGCGATCGGTTCGACCGATGAGCGCGTGCGGGGACTTCGCGCGGGATCGGATGATTATCTGGTGAAGCCATTCGAAATGGTGGAACTGCTCGCCCGCCTGGAGGTTATGCATCGCCGGTGCGCCACTCATTCCGTCGCGACGACCCGGCTCGTCTGCGCGGACCTGACGCTCGATCTGCTGCTTTCGCAGGCGGAACGGGCAGGGCAGGCGCTTCTGCTGCAGCCGCGCGCGATCCAGCTCCTCGCATTTCTGATGCGTAACCAGGGGCGGGTCGTCACCCGCTCGATGATCCTCCAGAATGTTTGGAACTACGACTTCGATCCGGGGACGAATGTGATCGACGTCTATGTCAGCAATCTGCGCAAGGAGATCGACCGGCCTGGTTTCGTTCCCCTTCTGCACACCATCCGCGGCAAGGGTTATCGTCTGGGATCGCCGGTATGAAGCAATGGCGCGGGCGCGCGCCATGGCGGTCGACGAGCGGTCGCTTCATGCTGCTGAATCTTACGCTCTGCCTAGCGTGCGTCCTTCCGATTTTGAGTTATATTTATTTCGAGATCGACCGGATCCTCCTCGCGGACTTCCAAAGGCCCCTCGAATATCGCCAAGGCAATCTCCTGCGGCATTATGAAAGGGGCGGCATCGCGGAGCTGCAGGAGTCTGTCGCGAGCCGTGCCAGCCGAGCGTTCCAGGACCAGACGACCGTGCTTCTGGTCGATCCGGAAGGCCGAAAGCTCGCGGGGAATCTCGCGGCCTGGCCAGCGGGGCTCGCCGCACGGCAGGATTGGACTCCCGTCACCCTGTACCGCGATGGCGCGCAGCAGCCCGAGGATTTCCTTGTGCTCGCGACGCGCCTTGCATCCGGCCATCGCCTGCTGCTCGGCGGGCTGCTGGACAATCGCACTTCGATGCAGTCGACGCTGCTGCGCGGCCTTCTTGCCGCCCTCGCGCTTGCCATTCCCATTGGCCTGGTGGGCAGCATCGTCATCGTGCGCGAGATGAACCGCATGGTCGAGGCGATTTCCCGCGTCGGCGAGCACGTCGCTGTTGGAGATCTCGGCCGCCGCGCCGAAATCGACGGGAGCGGTGATCCGGTCGATCGTCTAAAGCTGTCACTCAATGCGATGCTTGATCGTATCGAACTGCTCGTCGAAGAACATCGCACCTTGACCGACGCGCTCGCCCACGATCTGCGCTCGCCGCTTACCCGCATCCACATCCAGGTCGCTCAAGCACTGGGCGAAGCGTCCGGAACGGACCAGCAGGCACGTTTCAACATCATCGCGCAGGAACTGGGCCGCGTTCTGCATATGCTCGAAAGCGCACTCGAGATCAGCCGTGCCGAGGCGGGCATTGGCCGCGGCGATTTCGAATGTTTCGATGCCAGCGAGATGCTGCGCGATCTATGCGAAATCTATCAACCCGCGGCGCAGGCAGGTGGCGTGGAGATTACGGCCGTCCATGCGCCGGCTATCGAGATTCAGGGCAATCGGAGCCTCGTGGCCCGCGCGTTGGCGAACCTTATCGACAACGCGCTGAAATACGGCGCGGAGGGCGGTGAAATCACACTCGAAGCGTCCGCCACAAACACAGATGCGCATCTTGCTGTCGCGGACCGTGCCAAAGGCATTCCAGCCACGCGGCAAGAGGAAGCACTGCGCAAGTTCGGTCGCCTCGATCCTGCGCGCAGCACGCCCGGAAGCGGGCTTGGCCTTAGTCTGGTGAGCGCCGTCGCATCGCTTCACCGCGGGGAATTCTGTCTTCAAGACAACCGTCCGGGACTGCGTGCCACCCTAATCTTGCCACGGAAGGTTTCGAACTCTTCCGATCGATAGGGATGTCGATCAGCATGTTTTGTATCAATGGTCGCGAAGGTGCGCTGCGGTCTGACCGGCAGCTTCGCGTGTAAAGGCCGCCGTTCACGGTGGCGTTCGCCCAACTGCTATCCGTTCAGATTGCCGAAAATGGTTTGCGTGTTTGCCCAGACAACGATGTTGTGCCCATGCGCGGAGCATCTCGGATGCTCGCGCGGGAATATTGAACGTGCAATACACCGCGGCCTCGGCAAGGAACGTCCGTTAATCAAGCGGTAGGAGCCGCCGGCAGGCCTAGTTCGAAGTCGTAAACCCACACTGCTTCTGCTCCATCGCAATCTGCTTGGTGATGCGGGTTGCGTTTTCCGCATAGGCTTCCGTCACGGAGCCGCGATTCACCGGCTTGCCTTCAAGCGGACTTACGTTTTCACAAATGTGGAATACATGCGGGGGCGCGGATGTCTTGGCTCCGTTTTCCGGAGCGATCCAGTACACGACATCCAGACCGGCCGGGTGTTGGTCGCTCTTGGTCGCTTCAGTCACTGCCTGTGAATCCCGAACAATGTCCTGTGCCTGCGCGGCGACCTCGGGTGAACAGGCGGTCGTTGGCTGGCCGGTTTTGATCTGGGTCGCGCACATATTCATGTCTTGCGTGTACTGTTCAACCGACGGTGGCTTGAAGCTGACCCCGATCAGCGTGGCAACCACGGCCAGTACGGCGCCGACGCCACCGGCAATCTTCTTGCTCTTGGGATCCATGTTCTTGTCCATGAAGATCAGGACAACCAGCGGGAGGAAGGCAATCAGCGTAATGATCGCGCCGAGCTGATTCTGGACGAAGAAACGGAACGTGTCGGCTCTACTCGCCGGGTCATGCTTGTTGGCCGCCTTCCACATCAAGCTGCCGGCAACCGCAAAGACTGCAATGACAACCAGAATGCCGATCAGCAGTGCCAAGTTGCCATGGTCAAACTTGTGTTGTTTGAGCATGACAATGCCGGTGATTTCCCCGCCAATGGCAATGATCCAGGAAAGCGCCGCAAAAATTCGAAGTCGACGGGCGGCACTCTTCTGGCCTTGCGTCGCTTGCCAGGCTTTGGTGACGTCAGCCTCTGTGGGCGGCTTGCTGTCGGACATGTTAGCATCCTCTCGTCGACACGACGGATGTCGAACAGGAAGCTTACCCGCCTCTGGCCGACGTGAGCTTTCAACGCCCCAAACTAGGCCAGTGAGCCAATCTTCGCAATCGGATCGGGCCGGGGTGGGAATTCGGCCGTAATTAACGCTGCTGATCAACGCTTTTTCGAGGTCGGGGATCGCCCGAATAACGTAAGGCAATCTACATCCGTTATCCTGGCTGGCCGCCTAAGAGCCGACTGTCCGCACAGCCCCTTGCCGTCGTCTGCGAGTGCTGAATGTATGGCTGCTTCCGATACGCATCTCTGAAGCCGGGAACGACCAAAATGTTCGCGCTTACGGACACACTGCATTTAGCGTGTGAATGTCTCGCTCTTCGGGTTGAAACCGGACCGGCTGCCTTCGGCCCAAAAAGTGTGAGCTAATCACCTCATTCCCGCTTCCGACAACTTGATATTGATCAGTTGCCATTGCGACTTAATCGCATTAAGGGCGACGCTAACAGTTCAGAACGCGGTTAGCGAAGGGGGAATTAATGAAAATTCGGGTGTTTTGGTCTTTGATGCTCGTGGCTGGCGGCACGTCGTCCGCCGCATTGGCCCAATCCCAGGTGTCAAGCGAACCGGGCGACCAGAACGAAATCCTCGTGATCGCGACCGGGCAGAGCAAGGCGACGAGCGCGTCGAAGGCCGAGACCCCCCTGATCGAATCGCCGCAGACCATCTCAATCATCAGCCGTGAGGAAATGGATGTCCGCGCGGTGGCGAGCCTTGGCGATGCGGTTGCCTACACGGCGGGTGTGCGTGCCGAAGCGGCGGGGATCGACAGTCGCACGGATGAGATCAGCGTGCGCGGTTTCGCGGCTGGTGGTTTCTCATCGAACAACAATTTCATTGATGGTTTGCGCCTTCCTTCCGGCGGCCAGTTTACCCGCACACAATTCGATCCCTTTGCCTTGCAACAGGTGGAGGTTTTGAAGGGGCCTTCGGGTGTCCTCTATGGTCAGACAGCGCCGGGCGGCATCATCAACATGGTATCCAAGCGGCCGACCAGCGATTTCCATGGCGAACTCATGCTGCAGGCCGCTGGTTTCACCGATCTTGGCCGGTGGCAGTTCCAGGCTGCGGGAGACGTCTCCGGCGCTTTGAACAGCGCGGGAACGATTTCAGCCAGGCTCGTCGGCCTCGCTCGCGATGGAAAGACGCAAATCAAGGAAACGAGCAACCAGCGCTATTATATTTCTCCGTCGATCACCTTCGCGCCGACCGAAGATATCTCTTGGACGCTTCTGGGGCAGTATCAACGCGACCAAGGGGGATCGACCTATCAATTCCTGCCGATGACGGGAACGTTGTTGCCGAGCAATGGGCGCAGGCTGGCGCTGGACGAATATATCGGTGAGCCAGATTGGAATCAATTTGATCGTGATCAAATCCTTATCGGTTCGTTCCTGAATGCTCGATTGAACGACCGCGTGACCTTTCGCAGTAATGTTCGATACACCCGCATAAAGACACTTTACCGGGTAAGCGTGCTCTCGGGAGACACGGTATCGGCGGCGCAATGCGCGACTTATGCTGAAATCAGCGCCCGGCTTTATGGCGGATGCATACCGGGCCAGACGATCGGCCGGCGGGCAATTCAGGCAGATGGGAAAAGTGATGGCATCGCCATCGACAACCAATTGCAGGGGGAGTTTTCCACCGGTCCGCTGCACCATACCGTGTTGGGCGGGGTCGATTATTTCTATACGGACTGGACACATTATCGTGACGGCGTGACACTTCCGGACATTCCGCGACAACTTCCCGATGGCCGGCCCAACCCGCTTTTCGGTCAGGTCGAGCCCCTTATCGACATGTACAATCCGGTGCGTCGTGGATCCGCCAATTACGCCTCGCTGCTGACGACCCCCCAAGGCTGGTCGAACACAAAGAGCGATCAGTTGGGTCTGTATATTCAGGATCAGATAGCGGTGGGTAAGCTTCGCGTTTCCCTGGGCGGCAGGAAAGACTGGGCCTACGACAAGGTTTTGAACCTGGTGAACAACGGCGTCCAACGCACCAAGGCTGACGCGTTCACAGGTCGAGTTGGGGCCGTCTATCTGTTCGACAATGGCTTTGCTCCTTATGTGAGCTATGCGGAATCCTTCGTGCCGCAGGCGGGCGATCCGACGACAAATGTGACGGGCGAACCGTTCGTGCCGACAACCGGCCAGCAATATGAGGCCGGGCTGCGCTTCGAACCGCGTGGGAGCAGCGCATATTTCACGCTGGGCGGTTATGAGATCAAACAGCAGAACATCCTGACGCCTGATCCGCTCGGCAAGCTGTGCGGCAATTCGGTGTGCAACGTCCAGACAGGGGAAGTGCGCATTCGCGGCATTGAGCTTGAGGCGAAGGCGCAAACCAGAATCGGACTGACGCTGATCGGCAGTGTGACCCGCAATTGGTCGGAAATCACCAAAAGCAACACGGCTGACCTCGGTAAAGATATGTCGCAGGTACCGAATTGGCTTGCGTCCGCCTTCGTCGACTATCGCTTGCCGGAAGGCACTATCGACGGCTTGGGCATCGGCGGAGGTGTGCGTTACACGGGGAAGATGTTCGGCAATACCGCGAACACGATTGTCGTACCTGACTACACGCTCTTCGACCTTTTCCTTCGTTACGACTTTGGCCGGGCGGCTGGCGAGGACGGGCTGTCCTTCTCGCTCAATGCACGCAACCTCACCAACAAGACCTATGTGGCGCTCTGCACGGGATCAGCATCATGCTATTACGGATCCGGTCGTGCGGTGACGGCCCGCATTCAATATCGCTGGTGAGCTGACTGTGGCTCGGCTCAGTTCATCGATTCTGGCGATATTGGCGCTCGCTGCGGCGCCAGCTGCCGCAACGACGCCGGCATATCCGGATCAGGGTCGCCCTTACGCCATAGCTCGGACGGCCACGTTCGAAGTCCAGAACTCTGTGGGCGAGGCATACGACATCATGGTCGCCTGGCCCGAGGGCAACCAACCGGCCGGTGGATGGCCAGTCTTGTACGTGCTCGACGGCGAAGACAATTTCCCCATCGTGGCTGCCACTGCACGCAGGCTCGCACGGGCCGGCGCGCGCAGCGGTGTCACCGAGGGGGTGGTTGTCGGCATCGGAGCAGGTCCGCTCGCGCGTCGTGTCCGCGACTATACTCCGCCTGTTCCGGGATACGTCATTCCTGCCGGACAGCCTGCAAGTGGCTTTGCAACAGGCGGGTCTGAAGCCTTCCTGGACATGCTGGAGCGCCAAGTCATGCCGGTCGTGCGCGAACGATGGTCCATCGATGAGCAAAGGGAGGCGATTGTCGGGCATAGTTTCGGCGGTCTTCTTGCCATCCATGCGCTCCTTGCGCGGCCCGGTATGTTCGATGCAGCCATCGCAATCAGTCCTTCGCTATGGTTCGGTAATGGCGTGATCGATCGCGAAGTCGCAGGCAATCCGGCGGAAAATGCGCCCCGTCGGCTGCTAATGGCGGAAGGTGAAAATCAATCCACGTCGCTCCAGAATCTAACCCAGCGCCTTCGCGCCGAGATCCCCGCGGTCGAAGCCACGCTTCTGCAACTGGCGGGGCAATCGCATGGCACAACATTCCTGGCCGCGATTGCGCCGGCGACACATTTCGCCTTTGGGAGGGCAGAGCAATGATCCTTGCCTGGCTTGCGACATTGGCTCTTATTGCAGGGGCTGGCTGTATCTACCTCGCCGCGCCCCATCAGACTTTGATCGCGCCTCCCGCGAACAGCCGGATATTGCGCCTCGCGGGATTTTTCGGGCTCGCGACTGCGCTGATTCTACTTTTGCTGTTCATGGGGCCGGCTACCGCCATCTTCACCTGGACCGTCGGCATGATGCTGCTTTGGAGCGTGCCGCCGATCGTCATCCGGTGGTTGCGGTTTCGAAGGGAGCGCGCACGATGAGCGACAAGGAACTCACTAGCCGGGACTGGTTCGGTAAAGCGTCCGCTGCAGTCGTCCTCGGCTTCACGCTGACGTTGGCGCTGACGTGCACATTTGCCGCGCTTTTTTCGCGCGGAGACTCTTATTTCACGGCGCAGGGCCAGATGGCGATGTGGTTATCCTCGCCCATCTGGTGCGTGATATTGAGTTTTTGCTTTTTCTTCCGCTCCGGGATCCAAGCCTGGACCTGGCTCGCCGCAGCAAACCTGATCGCCTGGTCACTGTACTTCGGCATCCGCCAGTTGATGAGCTGAATCGTCATGCGCACAGATATCGTTAAAACCTACAAGGACATTCATAGCTGGGTCGGGATCATTGCCGGCCTTGCCTTGTTCATCGCCTTCTACGCCGGCGCGATCACGATGTTCGAGGAACCGCTTCAGCGCTGGGCTTCTCCGCTCACGGAGTTGTCGCCACCGCCTTCGCTCGAGCGCACACCGGACCTGGTCGACAAGGTGTTGGCTGCCCATCCGGAAGCCAGAAAATCTTATCGGGTCCATCTGGCAATAGGCGCGGAGCAGCCGGCGCGTGTCAGCTGGTCGACGGGGTCGCGCCGGGAGCCGGGCATCACCTATTTCGCGAGCCTGGCGCCCGACGGTTCGCTCGAAGTCTCGACGCAGCAGCCCTCGGAGGTGGCTCAATTGATCGATATCCTGCATCAGCAGGTCGGCCTGCCTTTCGAGCATGAGATCGCAATGCCGATCATGGGGGCGATCGCTCTCCTTTATGCGATCGCGATCGTGTCGGGCGTCATCTGCCTGCTGCCCAGCCTCATAAAAGATCTCTTTGCTTTGCGGTTCGGCAAAAACCTCAAACGCATGTGGCTTGATCTGCATAATGTGTTGGGGCTTTTCAGCCTACCGTTCCACATCGTCATGGCGTTGACCTCGGTCATTTTTGCGTTTCACGATCAGTTCTACGACGCGCAGCGTGCGGTCCAGAATATCGGGGCAACTCAAGTCCAGCGTGAAGGTCCGCCGCGCGGTGGACCACCGGAGGCGCCGCCTGAACTGGCTGTCCTTGAGGAAGCACTTCCCCCGGCTGAGCTTGTCCGCCGGATTGGGCAGCAGATGCCGGGCTTTCAGCTTCGTACAATCAGCTACGAATATAATGCTGAAGAGGGACATCACGGCCATATCCAGGGCGGCGATCCCCGTTATGGCGTCCGCGGCCCGACATATGGATTGGGCGAAGTCGACACGCGGACTGGCCTGATCACGGAAGGTGACTATCTTCCCGGCAAGCAGGGGCCGTGGTTCGCTGCCATTTCCAGTTTTTTTGCTGTCCATTTTGGCAATTTTGGCGGAGCGCCGGTCCGCTGGTCCTATTTTGCCCTGGGCCTTGCCGGCGCATTCCTTTTCTATTCTGGCAATCTTTTGTGGATCGAAAGCCGCCGCAAGAAGGAGCGTAAGTCGGGGGCTGTCGAGCAGACCCGCGCAACGCGCATTCTTGGTGCGCTTACCGTTGGTGTCCCGCTCGGCTGTATTGCGGGCATTTCGGTAACGATCGCTGCCGCAAAGTGGCTTCCGGCAGGGTTGGACAATCTGGCGTCGTGGCACAGCCGCATCTATTATGCCGTGTTCCTGCTCGCCGTGCTCTGGGCGCTTGGGCGCGGTGCGGCACGCAGCGGCGCCGAACTGCTCTGGGCAGCGGCATTCGCAACGGCGCTTGTCCCCATCGCCAGCCTGACCGCATTTGGCGCAGGGGAGCCGCGGAGCGATGCAACCCTGCTGGTCGAACTTGTTGCTGCATTTGGTGCCGCTTCATTCGCGATGATGGCACGGGCAGCTCGCAGGCGGTCAGTTGATGGGCCTCGCGACAGCATTTGGTCAGCTACGAAGTCACAAGCGGCAACCGCTTAAGCAGTTGGGTGTAGGGAAGCGGTTGGAACATGCCGACGATATTTGAGGTCGATACGGCGAACTCGAACCTGAGTTGGCGGCTGCTTTCTAAAAGTTAAAGCTGGAAGCGGCTGGTCTGCTAACGGCCCGGTTATCGCCTTTTACTGGGCATGAATGTGGGGCAGGTTTCGACGGACTAATCTGAGCCAACGAACGGCGGCTCGTCGGCGGACGTCGTCGCCACTCTCGACTATCACCTGATGCCCAGAAGGCGATTCACGGCAGCGTCGTGCTCCTCGCGAGTCAGGGTCCCGGAGCGATACTGCGCAGCGAGGCCAGCCAGACTGGCGCGGAAATATTCCGGGCTGTGCCCGCCGTGCATTTCCTCCCAGGTCGGCGGTTGCGGCTCGTCGTCCGGTGAATAGGTCGGGTCCAGCCCATGCAATGCGATCTGTCCGAAAACCCAACCATCTTCACCGCGCCAAAGCCATATCGGGTCACCGTTGTGAAACAGCGCACCCTGGTTGCAGGGCCTTGTTTTCGAACGGGCATCGACGAAGACGGCCTCTTCGCCGGAAAATTCCGCGACAACCAGCACGTCGAGCCCTCGCGAGGATACTAAACCCTCATCGGGGTACGAAACCCATATGGCGAGCCCGCGCTCAGCAGGCGTTCCGCGCACCATCGCAGCAATGACGTCGCGGCCCCTGCTTACCCGGATGCAACGCCGCCGCCGCCAACTCCACATGCCCCACAGCGGAGCGAGAACCACCCAAGGCGCGATCAGCCAAGTCGCGTTCCAAACCCACGGCAGATCGCTGTCCCAGAACGCGATCGTAAGGAATCGCACGGCCAGCACGGACACCACCATCAACGCGAAGAGCGCCAGTTCGTTCGCACCCGCCCAGGATTTCCCAAAGAAGTGATCGGGATTGGTGGAAAGGATGCGCGGGTCTTCGCCGGGACCGACCAGCCGAAGCGCGGAACAAAGACCGCCGCGCTTCATGGCTTCCTCGCGCGTTATGAACTCGCGTGTCATGACGGCCGCGGCAACTGCCCCATCCTATGTCGTGGGCTCCGTGTCGGGGTTATCGGGCTCGCCGTCGACCTGATCGGATATCGATGCCGGTTTGGATGCAGGCGCCCGTTTCTCTTTCTTGGCGGGGCTCGCCGGCGGCTTGGCCTCGGGCGCGAGCGTACCCAGCAACGCCTTTGACGCCATGTCCCCGCCACCATCACCTGTCACGAGAACAGTGCGTCCACCATGGGTCGCCGCATCCCTTAGAGCTTCGAGACGGTTGATATCCATCATGAAGGCCATCGCATCGCTATCAGTCAGGGTCGTGTCGGCGCGAAAGGCCGCCAGCGCCTTCGCGTTGCCTTCGGCGATGATGCTCCTGCTTTCTGCGATGCCGCTGGCGGTGATGGTCATGGCCGCTGCCGAGGCTTGAGCGCTTTTCGTCCGCTTGATCTTTTCGGCCTCCCCATCATTCTCGGCCGCCTCAAGCCGCCTTTGCGAAGCCAGCACTTCGTTGAAGGCCGAGATCATCTCTTCTGTCGGGCGTGGATCGTCGATCAGGACGGCCCGGATTTCATACCCATAGCCGTGCATCGCCTCATCGAGCGATTCACGCACCGTCTGCGTAAATTCGTCCCGATCCGTATAGAGTTGATCGAAGCTCTTTGTCGCGGCGACAGCCCGAGCCTCCGTCGCAATATAGGCTTCGATCTGCTTCTCCGGGTTCTGGAGTTCATAGAAGGCTGCCTGAACTGCGCTCGGAATTGCGCGATATTGCAGACTGATCGGCATGGTTACGAAGGCGTTGTCCTTCGATTTCACACCTAGTTGCAGTGCGATCTGCTTGGTCTGGAGCGAGAATGGCCTGCGCGCGGTCTGGAATGGCCAGGGCTGCTTGATGGACAGGCCGGCTGATCGATAGCCGCTATAACGACCGAAGGTCTCAAGCACGCGCACATGTTGTTGCGGTGTGATGACCAGCATCGTCTTGAACCAGGCCAGCAGCAGGATGAGGAAAAGAATACTGCTCACAGACGAAACGAAACTCTCCAACAGACTATACATAAGCCTCCTTTCGTTCTGGCCCGACGTCATGGTTCATGCAGATCATCGCACCTCGTTTTGCGCAAAATTCTCTGTGTAATCATAGCTATGGCAAAGAAGCGCCCATACGGAATTGCCAATGCCGAAGACGCGACGAACCGTGCGCTCCGCGCCATGACACGATTTTGAGAAACGGCAGCAATCGTCAGGGCGAGTACAATCGGCTCAGCTTTTCCTTTCGGAATCGTGGAACCTGATATCTGGAAAACCTGCTCCATGACCCTTGCAAGCCCATCTGTATTCCAAATCCATTGGTCACTCGTACTGTCCGATGATGCTGCCGAACTGGTGCCACCGGGATGTCAGTTGCTGGCGATCTGGCCGGCGCCCGTGAATCATGATGCCTGCTTCGAGGCGGCAGGGTTCACGCTGTTCGGCGACAATGACGAGGAGTGGGATCGGGCCGCGGAAGACTTGCTGCAGCAAGTCATCGCGCATCTTTCCCAGCTTGGTGTATTGAAACTGGTAAGCACTCCTCTAAGGGACGACCCGCCGTGGTATCTGCGTCCGTTTCGAACCGGTCGGGAATTGCCGTTGCTGGAACAGGCTCTGTTCCCGATGCAGGGTGACTGGCTGCCATCGTTCCATGCACAGTTCGGCGGAGATCATACCGCACTGCGGACCGGAGACGGGCACTTTCTGCTCTGGATCACCCTGCCGGAAGCCGGGCCGGCCCCATCCGAATTCGTCAAGAGCATCGCGCAATGCTGGGATGTCCTTGAGACGGAGCTCGACTGGCGGATTTTGCTGCCGAGTTCGACAAGCGCCCAACCTGTAACGGGATGAGAGATCATTGACACAACGATATGTGCTGTTGCTGCTCATAGGCGTCGGGATGGCTGCGCTGCTCGGCTACATGGAACTCCGGCATGAGGTCGAGCGGGTCGGTCCTCGAAACGCTCTGGTCACGAACCATTTCACTGGAGAAGTCAGAAACTGCTACACATATGGAGGCGGTGACTGGAGTTGTCACACGATCGATATCGAACCCCGTTCCTGGGTATTTGCGCTCATCCCCTTCTGGCCGGCGCGCGACGATCTTGGTGCAAAACTGCATCTGTCCGAAACATGGGCGGACGAAACCCCGTTCACGGAAACCCCGCTCTTCTCCGACTTGGCATCCAACGGTGTGATCGGGATCGTAATGCTCATCGTCAGCATCTTCATCATGTGCATCAAGGAAGACGACGACGATGGCGTTTCCCGCGGTGGGTGACCTGGCGAAGCTTCGCCAGTAAGGCCGATGACCTTACTGGCGCCTCACGCATTACAGCCCCGCCGCGTCCAGCCGGCGGTGGGCTGCCAGGATGTCTTCCATCAGCTTGTGATGCGTTCGGGAGGCGTCGAATATGTTATCTCTGCGCATGGATTTCTGAACTTCGCTGCCGTTCATGCGGGAATCGATACGGATGCGGTCTCCAGGCTTCTGGTCCGGTTCGCAATCACCGATCCGGGTCATGGTGTCGTGATAGGTGGACACGCCGTCGAAGACGATGTGGTTGCGATCGACCCGCTGATGCTCAACGGTTACCCTGTCCGGGCCGTCATAGGTGGTAGTGCTTTCAAAGGCGGTTTCGGCGCGGGGCGCGCCATCCGCGCCTCTGCTGGAACATTGCATGGTCATTGAAAGCGCTTTACCGTCAAAGGCATAGACTGGGGGGGCACAGTTTCCGTCCATCATGGCGACGGTCATGTGCTTGGCATCCAGATCCTCGTGATAGAGCGCACGATCAACTGCGGCGTTCACGCAGATGCGGGACCGCTCCTCGTATGCTTTCACGGCGCCGCTCAACGTGCCTTGCGTGTGGATTTCCCAGAGGCCGGGGCGGCGTTGGGGCAGGTTGAGCGGAAGATCGGAATAAGGAAATGGAGCTGCTGCCGTCGTCAGCATCGATCCAAGCGCAACCAGCCCCACCGCGCATACCCTGCTTCGCTGTGTCATGCGTTTTTCTTGTCTCCTCTTTCCAATTGCCCGGCTCAGGCTCGCACCGGATGCCGGCTTCGCAAGGCTCGCAGGAGCCACAGAGCGCCGGGCGGTGCATAGGGCGCGCCCAACCGCGCTCGTAACGGCCATCTATATAGTTGATTTGGCTAGCCTTGTACTTCCGCGCTGTGGGAAGCGGCGTCCGATGTAGCGGGGTTCGTGCATCGACCAATCTCGCTGTTCAACAGGGCGGCAAGCTATGTCCGCTTTTGACGTCACGTGCGAGGCAGTTCTACGGCCGCCTTGTTGGCGTTCCTCGCCAATGGCATCCTTGGCTCCATGCTGCCGCTCGGTCCGTAGTCTGGGATGGAGGGGCAGTTCCAAGGACCGACCGAGATCGGCGCGGCCATATCCGCGTACGAGCGCTCTCCTGAGAATTCGGTCTTCGAGTGAAAAATAGAGCCAGATATCGCCCTGCTGGACTAGGCACGAGGCCGCGAAAGCGATGTCGGTCGCGGTCCGGTCCTGCGGCGGAGGAGGGATCAGCAACGGCTCAAGACCACGACCCGTGATGCAAGCGAAGTCGGGCGAGAAGCTGATCCAACCGATCCGCCAGCGCGCATCGGCGTTAGCGCCATTATAGAACATGACTGGATCCTCTCCCTCACGTTGCACGATGGGACCGGTCGAGAGATGCCAGTTGTCCCAACGGTCCTCCCGGACCGTGAAAGGGTCCTCCATGGTCGTCCACGGCCCTTCGAGGTTGGGCCCAACGGCCATGCCAATCCGCGAAGCATTGCCTCGGGCATATTCGTAGAACAGATGATATTGCCCGCCGGCGCCCTTCGCCAGCGTGGCCTCCTTGATATTGCCCTCGCCTTCCGGCGCCTTCAGCATCACCCTCTGCTTCCTGAGATTGGTGAGATCGGGTCCTTCGGCGACCAGCAGCGCGCCCTGCTGCCGTTTCATGTCGACCCCAGTGTAAAAGACCAGATAGGCCCCCTTTGCACCGCGAACAACTGTCGGATCCTCGCAGCCGCCGAGATCCATCGGGTCCGGGCCGGGCGTGATCGACGGCTCCGTTCGCATGACGAACGACAGGCCATCGCTCGAATCCCCGCACCAGATGACGCCGGTGGGATCGCCGATACCGAGCGGACGGGGCAAGACGCGGACGAGCAAGCGATAACGCGCGCCTTCGGTCCACACGAAGGGACTCATTAGATCATAGCCCGCCAGCCGGCCGTCCGACCCGGCGATATCGAGCGTGACCTCTTCCAGCGCCTCGACTGCATAAGCGACCATCTCAGGCGCCTAGCGCGACGGTCAGCGACAGGGCTCCGTCGATCACGACGGTGGTGCCGGTGATGTAATCGGCTTTGGGAGACAGCAGGAAGGCGACGAGGTCGGCCACTTCCTCCGGCCTGCCGGCGCGGCCCCAGGGGATGGCCGCCTCTCGGGCGTGCAACTCTTCGGGATGATCGATGGCGCTTTGGTTCATGGGTGTCAGGATCATGCCGGGCGCCACCCCGTTCACGGCTATCCCCCGCGGGGCCAGTTCGAGCGCGAGTGTGGCGGTGAGTTGAGCGAGCCCACCCTTTGCCGCGTCGTAACCGGCGGCGCCGGGTCGCGGCGCGCGCTCGTGGATCGAGGAAATGTTGACGATGCGCCCCTTCGCTCCGCTGGCTTCAAGGCCGCGTACGAATCGCCGGCAGCTCAGGAAAGGGCCGTAAAGATCGGCGCGCAGGACGCCATCGAACGCAGCGAGGCTCATATCGGCGATACGGATGCCCGACATGTTGCGCCCGGCCGAGTTGACCAGCAGAGACACGGTGCCGAAAGCCGCTTCGGTCGCCCCGAACAAGGCCTCTACCGCCGCCTCTTCACCCACGTCGGTCCGAACGGCCAAGGCGCGCCCGCCTGCCTGACTGATGACATCGACCACTGCGTCCGCCGCGCCTTGATCGCGCAAATAGGTAATCGCAACCGCCGTACCTGTGCGGGCGATGCGAACCGCGCAGGCAGCGCCGATGCCAGACTCTCCGCCCGTGACGATAGCTGTCATCCCGCTCAGGTCCATGATTTCTCCATGACTGACCGTCCCATGGTTGAACGCGTGGGTGGCATAGCGGTTGCGGGCATGGCCGCGCTCGGAGTCAGCGTGTATGATAGATGAGGATACCATCCCAGGGCGACGCGCCGCCGGGCAGACGGACCGGCTCTACCCATCACCAAACGGCCTTGGAGCACATGATGGCCATTCGGCAACGCCACCCGAACGACAGATGCTCGAGAGCGGTTCCGAACTCTCACGATGACCTGTAATCGGCGCGCAGTGTGAAGCTCCGATTCCGTACTTCACAAACGGCCTCGCCCTCGGCATTGCCTATTCCGGATAGATCAGCGGGCGCGGGCAGGCATGGTCTCAGAGGGCACATCAGTTGGAGCGGCACGTTCCGGCGATGTTTCTAGTTAGCTGGGCGGTGCAGTCGCAGTGATGGGTGTTGGGCGTCAAACTTATCGGAAGATCATTAGTCGCCCAGAAGCAATGTTCCAGCGTTGCCGCCAGTCCATGTAAATGTCCGAAATCCTAACATGCTGCCGAAAAGCAAGCCTTCCGCTTACGACACTCAGCTGCCTGCGGTATGTCTTCCCATCGTGGGATCGGTGAAACTTGGCATTCCTGTTTCCATATGACCTGCATACCTTCTGGCGAAGGAGATATGGCCTTTCACCGTTACACAGAAGTCGTACCATTGACTGTTTGTGTCGAGATTTAGCGAAATCACGCGTTCGGAGAGGCCATTCACCATCACGCGTTGGGGCGGTTCGCCATAGGACGGATACTCCACGACGATCTCGTGGGAAATTTGTGCTCGATTGGTAAGATGGATCTCCACGCCGGTGCCATCCTTGTCGGAGCGATACAGGCATCTAACCTCAACCTCTGGTTCATCAGGACGACCCGTAAAGTTTCGATAGAAGCCGTTCGGGCCATGGATTGCGATGTCATATTCACCAGAAGAGAATCGGGAGAGGTCGATCTCTTTCTTGATCTGATCTCCGGCACGAACGGCATAGGTTGCTGCCATCATCTTTTTCGAGAGTCCGGCGATTTCATGCACGTGATTGCCGGCCTTGGTTCCATATAGATAGACATTGAATGGGGCGCCCGCGGAATGATTTCCAAACAGATCCGTTGCTGCTTTCAAGTATAGACAGAATTGCCCTTGATCACGATCGAGCACACCATCCGCGTAAAGCTCGTAGGGCAGCGCGCAGGCGGGTCGGGTTCCTGGTTCTTGCCAGAGTCTGGACCGCAGTTCTGTGGGATTCTTCGTTAGGGCGGCGACGCCAGATTGACTCAGCGCACGATAGCCTGATGGCAATGGCTTTTGGCGCGCGCTTTCGATTGCCTGAAGATGGGCGGCGCGCTCCAGGAACGGGAGCGCTGCAGGCTGTTCGTTGTAGGAGCGGAAGTTCGACGTCAGGTCACCGCAGACTGTTCGCCTCCAGGAGGAGATATTCGTCTCGACGACTTTCTTGCCGTATTTTCCATCAATGAATTGCTCGATCAGGCGAATAACGGAGGTGTGGTCCGAAATTTGCGAATTGACCCAACCGCCCCGGCTCCACGGAGAGGCGATGATCATTGGTACACGATAGCCCAAGCCGATCGGACCGGAGCGCGCCAGCTCCTCGGGAACGCCCTGAATGAGCTCATCTTCAACATAGCTGTATTCTGACCCGGTATCGATTCCGGCTGATGCGCCGCCCGTCTCCGGCCGCTTGGGATCCGCGGCAACGAAGGAAGGCGCATGGTCAAAATATCCATCGTTCTCATCATAAGTCAGAATGAAGATCGTCTTCTTCCAAATTTCCGGATTGCCCGTGAGGATGTTCATGATCTCGGAGGCATACCATGCCCCATACCAGGGCCGGCTGGGATGAGCACTGAAGTTGGCAGAGGCCACCAGCCATGAGACCGTGGGCAGCCTGCCAGTGCGGACATCTTCGCGGAACTGGTGCAAGACATCGCCCTTGGGCACGGTCATCGTCTGCGCGTTGCCCTCAATCTCGACGTTGACCGTTTCCAAGCTCAGATAATCGGGATCTTTGCTGTTGGTCGATAATCCCCGTCCACGCAGCAGCCGTTGCACTGTCGTTAGATCGGCCAGCGAACGGTCGCCCGACGCGCGTTTACGCTCAAGGCGGCTCCTTTGATCCGCATATCCACGCAACCACGCCTCGAGTTCGGCGGCATTGGGCGAACCGACGTCGGCGCGCAGGAGTGCCTGCTGAAGTATATTCTCTCGACGAGTTATATTCACCTGCGCCTTGTCGATCACGTCATTGACGTAGGTGCGATAAACGTCCGAAAAGCTGACGACATAGTTTTGGAATCGCTCCAGCGGATTGTCGCCGTCGTTGCCGAGCCATTGATCCGCCTCTCCGGTCAGTCCCCCTTCGCACCAGATTTGGTTCTGATAGCATTTCCAGCTGATGCCGGCCTTCTGCAGCCGCTCACCATAGGTCGTCCAAGATAGCCCACAGGGGTGGGTTTGTTCGTTCCGCATATAAACCAGCGATCCGGCATCATGCTCCTCACGCACGGTTCCTGTCCACAGCATCAGGCGGTTGGGTGCGGTGCTGGTCATGATGCTGCAGTAATTCTGATCGCAGATGGTGAAGGCATCCGCGAGAGCGTAGTAAAATGGGAGGTCCTCGCGCGTGAAATATCCCATTGTCATCGGGATATCGGCATAATCGCTATTGCCGTGCCGCTTGGCTTCGATCCAGAAATTATGGTGTCCGCCATTCCAGGCATCGATCTGGCCGTGACGGGAATGATCGAGTGAACCCATCCAGGTGATACGGCTATCCTTGAGATCGAGGCGCCAGGGAAGAAAGCCGTTGCCACCCCGGTCTCGTTGCAGAAAAATCGACGCGCCGTCGGCTTGCCGGATCGCGCGAGGGTCGTTGAAGCCGCGCACTCCCTGAAGCGTTCCGAACATATGATCGAAGGACCGATTTTCCTGCATCAGGATCACGATGTGCTCGGCATCAAGGTAGGATGTGCCAGGATCGGGTGCGATCGCATAAGCGCGTTCTACGGCACCCGATATTCCCGATGATGCGCCGGCGGTGCCCGCCAAGAGTAGTCCGCGCTTCAGTATGTCTCGTCTGTTCATCTGAGGACTTTCGCGGCACGGTGCCATTGTTCCGGCGATCGCGCTCGACCGGATGCGCCCACCCCCAGGGCGGGCGCGCGTTTTGAACTCAATTAAAGGGAGAAACGGATTCCACTCCGAAACATCCGACCAATCAAATCATAGTAGGTGCCGCTCACACCTAAGGGCGCACTGCCGATGCCAGGGCCGCTTGCGACGACTGGGGGTTTCTTATTCGTGATATTGTCCACCGCGACAAACAGCTCGACGTCGCGCCAGATTTTAAAGCTGGTTGAGGCATCGATGTAAAAGGCACCGGCGATACGGTTGTTATCGATGGTTCTATTCTGCGGAGTGGATGCCGGGCATGCGCTGGCGCACTCTATATAGGCGGCGTTATATTTGCCGGAGCTTACCCCGCGGCCCGTCACGGAAAGGGTGAGGGGTCCATTGCTGTACATGGCCTGCACCAGATACCGCCACTTTGGCGTGCCACCAGCATTTTCACCGAGGTTGGAATCTGGATTATCGATTCCGTTATCCAACTCGGCCTTGAGATAGCGTGTCGCAAGCGCCCGGATTGAAGCACTTCCATTTCCCAGGGTCTCGGATACGGTATTGAGGGGCAATCTATAGCTTGCTTCAAAATCGATTCCGCGCACCAATTGCTGGGCAAAATTGATCGGAGCAACGCGGATTTGAGTGATTTTCCCAGCAGAATCTCGGTCGATCTGTTCGCACAGGGCGGTTGCGCCTCTGAAACATTCACTGAGCAACGTTGCGCCCCCCAAGGTGATCACCGCATCCTTCGTCTTGATGTCGAAATAATCGACCGACGCGGAAAAGCCGGGAAGGAATCGCGGTTGCAGAACAACGCCTACATCAAGCGTGTCGGCCTTTTCGGGTTTTAGATTGGGATTGCCGCCCTGGATCTGAAAATAGTTCGTGGTTTCGTTATTCTTGAACGGATCCGCGATGGTGAAGTTCTGCGATTGGCCGGCTGCATAGAGTTCAGCGAGATTTCCTGCGCGGATATCCCGTGAGCGCGTGGCCCGGATCCTGATATCTTCGATGGGAATGAAATTGATGCCCGCCTTCCACGTGGTGACAAAACCGGACGTGCTGTAGTCCGTAGCGCGAACCGCGGCGTTTACATCAAGGGATTTCGCCCAGCTCAGGTCGCTGGCAAGAGGGATAACCGCCTCAAGAAAACCCTCATTCACATGATATGAGCCGTTGATCGGCTTGAAGTTTCCTGCCCAGAAACTGTTCGACAATGAAAGCGGATCGGCTTCGCCGCTGAGCGCTTCGCGCCGGTGCTCGAAGCCCGCAGCTATTGAGACGGGGCCTGCCCAGGTCGAGACAGGCTCACCTCGAAAGCTCGCAGCAATAACGTCCTGCTTCAGCTTCCCGTGAAGATTGGAATTGTCGAGGACATAGTTCTTGGCGGCATCAGACGCCGTCCCGGTTCCAAGGATATTGTATGCGACGCAGCCATTCGTCGGATCGGTCAAGGTGGAGCGACAAACGATCGCTCCGTTCGGATCGCGTACAGCGTCGATCGCGCTGCGATATCGCGAGGTGATCGTTGCGATCGCCGAGTTGTAGATTTTACTGATATTTCGATTACCGTAGACGTCCCAGGCCCATTGGGATCCGAAAAGATCCACCCGGCCCTCCGCGCCGATCATATAGCGATACTGCTTGCGAACCGTTTCCGCGCGAATGCCGCCAAGATCGGCATTCCAGCTGCCCACGTTCAGTGACGTCAATCCCAGCTCATCCATTCGTGTTCCAACTTCTTCCGGAAGGAAAGCGTTGTCTCGTTGGATCGTGATGCCTCCGAAGTTGAATTGAGGCGTTGAGAGCATCGACGTGTGCGCTCGCCCAAAGGAGAATTGGCCATAGAGCTGGATGTTGTCGGTGATTTCGTAGCTCAGTCGCGCAAACGCGCTCTGTCGGGAAATCATCGGGTCGAGATCCTGCTGACCCTTGCCGAAGTCGGTATACTGCCAGTCTCCACCCGTCATGAAAGGATCGTTCACAACGGACCCATAGTTGAGCGTCGACGGCGCTCCGTTCGGGCCGAAGTAAACGCCACGAAGCGGACCGGAAGTCACGATGGCCCCGGGCGCCACGGTGCTGAACCCGGTGTTCTCGCGAACCAGATATTCAGGCTGGCCGTTCGTGGCCGTATAGCTCGAATTGTTGAACAGCTTGGCGCCGGTATACCATGCGCGCGGCAACCCCTTGATGCCAGCGCTGTAGGAATTCTCGAAGCTCAGCAATGCATGCCCTCGCCCGGCGGCAAACGGCGTTCCAGCCGCAAGCGCGACCTTGAAGTTCTCGTCATCGCCATAGGTGGTGATCCCCCCTTCCACCGAGCCCTTTATGCCGCTGAATTCCTTGTCCAAGACAAAGTTCACAACACCGGCGACAGCATCGGAACCCCAGGCAGCCGACGCACCGCCCGTCACGATATCAACGCGCTTGATGAGCGTGTTCGGCAAGCTGTTGATATCGACAAGGCCGGTGGAGATCGTCGCCACGGGCACGCGTTTGCCATCAAGCAGGACAAGGGTACGTGCAGGACCGAGATTGCGCAGATTGAGCGCATTAATTCCAGTTCCACCATTGCTGATCTGTCCGACCTGGGTTCTCGGATTTGCACTGCCCGCAACGGCAGGAAGTCGATTGATCAGATCCGCAATATTGTTCGGTGCCGCTGCCGCAATCTCTTCTGCTCCGAGAACCGTCATAGGCGTAGGGGCTTCGTAGCCGTCACGAATGACACGCGATCCGGTCACGACGATTTCCGCGGAAGGCGTCGCCGCCTCCTGTCCGCCCGCACCGAGAATGGCGATGCTGCCATCGAACGACCGAACAGCAAGTCCCGTCCCTGACAACAATGTTTCCAGCGCGGCCGCGGTATCGAGGTTTCCCTTTACGGCATTCACCTGCCGGCCTTGGGTCAACTTGCTCTCGACGATAATTTGGATGCCGGCCTGTCGAGCAAAGAGCCGTACACCTTCCGATGCGGATTGCGCGGGAACATCGAAGACACGGACCTGCGCTTGCACCGATTGCGGAGCACATAACGCCACTGTGACAGCCAAACATGAAGTCACGGAATACAGGTTGGGAAAATGCATTTTGTTGAAGCCCCTGATCTTGCTTGTCGGGCTTCATGACGCAGGAAATACTGCTTTCCTTCACGTGGTTTAATATTAATTTTCAGAGTAATTAATGCTACATTTCTATGACAATATTACCATCTCGATGTGTAACACGCGCGCCGGTTATCGTGGCAACGGCCTTCGCGAATTGTTCGGGATCGCTTGCCTTGAACAAGCCGACGATTTTGGTTTCCCCAACTCCGGCATCGTCAATGATGATCTTCATTCGGTTGATCTTGTTGAACCGCATTACGGCCTTCGAGATTGGCACATTATCCAACGAAATCTGGGCCACGTCGGGCATAGGCGGTGCGGGCCGCTCTGGCGCAAGCTTCGTCGCTCCTGGATCCAGGCTCAATTTTCCACCAGCGTGAAGCAGGACTGCCTGATCCCGTTCATCACCGGTCCAAACCAGCACATTGCCCTCGCTTACGCTTACGCTAGCACCGTTCGCGCCGAGCCGGCGAACGGAATAGACTGTGCCGGTCGCCTGGGCATAAACTTGTCCAGATTGCACCACAAAGGGACGGAACTGATCCTTTGCAACGCGGAAGGTCGCCTCTCCATTTTGCAGGATGATCTTGCGAACGCCTTGTGACATGGCAACTGAAATATTGCTGTCTGGTCCAAGCACGGCGACGGAACCGTCGGATAATGCAACGTTGCGATATGCAGGTGCCTCAACCTGTCGCGGGTTGGATTGCATGGATATGCCGATGGCGATCGTGCCCGCCACACAGGCGGCAATGGCCACGCCACCGGCAATGGTGCGACCGGTCCAGTTAACAAGCGGCGCATACCAGGGCCTCCCGTTCCCCGAATTATCATTATCCGATGAAAGCGGATACGCGTCGAGAACCGCGTCTTCCATTGCGTATACGCCGGCACGGGCCCGCAAATAGGCACCCCGGTGGCTGCGGTCAGCCGATAGCCATTCTTCAAGGGCAATGCGCCGTTCGGCGGTCATTTCGCCATAAGCGGCGCGTGCAGCCCACCGGGCCGCTTGTTCATCGGGACTATCGAAGGGGTCCGGGCTAGCCAACGAAGTCATCCCCTGCTTCTGCGTCGCGCGCATCTTGTTCCGCGAGCTTGGTCAAAACCTTCTTCAGGCCTCTGACGATGTGATTTTCCACAACGCTCTCGCTCACTCCAAGATGTGCCGCCGTCTCTCTCTGCGACAGCCCTCGAATGCGCCGCAATTCGATGACCTGCCGACATGTATCGGACAGCTTGGACAACAGGCTATTCACCCGATCAAGTTCCTGACTGGCCTCAATAACCCTATCCGCCAACGGATCTTCATCCATGACGTCGAACCAGTCGATTTCCGTCATATATCTGATGTTGGCGACCTTTGCGCGTCGCATGCCGTCCATCACAACCGACTGCGCCGTCTTGAAGAAATAGGATCGACCGTTTTCGATATGTGCGACGGAGGTTAGTTCGGCAATGCGACAATAAGCCTCTTGCAGCACGTCATCGAGATCAATCGCTCGTCCCCAGCGACGTGCCAGCCAATTGCGCACCAAGCCTTCGTAAGGGAGAATTTCACGCGCCACCCAAGCTGCAATCTGGTCCCGCTCATCATGCATTCCGCGAAACCGTTTGCTCTCATCTATGTGGTCGCTGAATCAGCGACTGGCCGGATTGTTCTTCCTAAGGAGCATATCATTTCATTTAGATGACACGTACTGCGCCGGGATAATCCGTCGACCCAAAGTCATCTGTCCAATGTCCGGTTTCCGGCGGTTGCCTCTGAAAGCAGAAAGTCGACTGTCGGCTCAATTTCAGTCCTAAGAATCGCGTTGGCGAATGCGCAAGCCGGCGCGTCTCGCGCCGTCGTCGGTCAGTCCGGCTGACACTCGACGTGGCCCTTCCGGTTCACGGAGAGGGTCAGTTCCTATGCATGAGGATCATCTTCTCATCCGTCATGTCGCGCATAGTGTAAGGGATGCCGCCGGTGCCATATCCGGACTCCTTTCGGCCGGCGAACGGCATCCAGTCTGTTCGAAACGCGGTAGGATCGTTGATCATCACGGCGGAGGCATTGAGTCGATTTGCCGCGCGCATCGCGACATCTATGTCCTGTGCGAAGATGCTGGCCTGAAAGGCAGTCGGTAACGCGTTGGCCTGGCGGATGGCGTCGTCAAGATTGAGGTAGCGATAGACCGCGACCACCGGGCCGAATATTTCCTGCGTCGATATCCTGGCATCGGTGGCTGGATCGAGCAGCACCGCCGGCTCCATGGTCGTCTCTGAGAGGCGCTTGCCGCCGGTCGCCAGCGTGGCCCCGCCCTTGATCGCGTCTTCGATCCACTGTCCGACCCTGTCCGCCTCGCGCGGCAGGATCAGCGGTCCGACTTCAGTATCTTTCAAGATAGGGTCGGCGGTGCGTAATTTCCCGACGCGGGCGACAAGTTTCTGCGTGAAGTCGTCGGCGATGTCGTTGTGAACGAAAATCCGCTGGGTCGATACGCAGACCTGCCCGGCATGGTAGTAGCCGCCCTTGACGATCGGCTCTACGACCTTGCTGAGATCGGCGCTGCGATCGACAATGGCCGGTGCTGCGCCACCATGCTCCAGCGCAGAGCGCGCCCCGTGGGGAAGCTTGGCGCGCAGCGACCAGCCGACCTTGGCCGAGCCGATGAAGCTGAGGAAGGCTATGCGACTGTCGGTCGCAAGCTTTTCGGCCAGATCATTGTCTGGCGTGACAAAGCTCTGGCACCAGGGCTCGGGCAGGCCCGCCTCGTGGGCAAGCGCCACGAAGTCGAGGCAGGACAGCGGCGTTGTCGTCGCCGGCTTGACGATCACCGGGCAGCCAATGGCGATGGCCGGAGCGACCTGATGGACGATCAGGTTCAGCGGATGGTTGAAGGCAGAGATCGCCGCGACGATGCCCATGGGCTCTTTGGTCGTGAAGGCCCAGCGGTTCTCTGCTGCAGCCGACAGCCCCATGGGGATTTCGCGCCCGGCGAAATTGCGCAGTTCGTCGGCGGCATTGTGGACGCCGTCGATGGCACGGTTGGTTTCGACAATGGCGTCAGGCAGCGGCTTGCCGCCCTCGCGCGCAATCTGCATCGCAAGATGATCGCGCTTTCCTTCCATCAGCGCGGCCAGCCTGCGCAGGATGGCAACGCGCTCGTGCGGCTTGAGCCAGCCGTCGCGGTCCCTAAATGCATGTTCGGCTGCCTGCAGCTTGCGCTCCAGCGCGATGGCATCGTCGGTCTCGATCTCGGCGATCGGCGCACGGTCGAAAGCCTGCACGACTGTCAACATTTCAGTCTCCTTCAACTTTCGTTTAAGCGCATTCCACGCCCGGCGCGCGGTTGCGCAATTCGTCGACCAGCACCCGCGTGTTCTCGGAATAGTCGATGGGCACATCGACCAGGTGAACCCCGCCGCTGGCGAAGGCCGCCTCGAGTGTCGGCACAAGGTCCTCGACTGCGCTGACGCGGGAACCCTTCGCGCCATAGGCTTGGGCATAGCGCACGAAATCGGGGTTGCCGAAGGTCATGCCGAAATCGGGGAAGCCATCGACCGCCTGCTTCCAGCGGATCATGCCATAAGCTCTGTCATTCAGGATGAGTACGACGAGGTTGAGCCCGAGCCGCACCGCCGTTTCCATCTCCTGCGAGTTCATCATGAAGCCGCCATCGCCGCAGACTGCCATGACGCGGCGATCGGGATGGAGCATCGCCGCCATCATCGCCGAGGGTAGGCCGGCGCCCATCGTTGCGAGCGCATTGTCGAGCAGCAGCGTGTTGGCGACATGGGTGCGGTAGTTGCGGGCGAACCAGATCTTGTACATGCCGTTGTCGAGGCAGACGATGCCCTCCTCAGGCATGACCTTGCGGACATCGTGGACGATGCGTTGAGGCGTCACCGGGAAGCGATCTTCTTCCGTGCGGTCGTTGATCCGCGCGAGGATTTTCTGGCGCAGTTCCAACATGCCTTCGTCGACGGCCAGCCGGCCCTCGAGCCGTTCGCCGAGCGCTTCGACGGACGTTCCGATGTCGCCGATCACCTCTATATCCGGGTGATAGACTTGCTCGACCGTAGCGGATTGATAACCGATGTAAACGATCTTCGGCCCGCCCGCGCTTTCCATCAGGAAGGGCGGCTTCTCGACCGTATCGTGGCCGATGGCGATGATCAGGTCTGCCCGCTCGACCGCCTCGTGGACATAGTCGCCCTCCGAGAGCGCGGCTGTTCCCATGTAGAGATTGCCGCCGCCGGTGACGGCACCCTTGCCCATCTGAGTATTGAAGAACGGCAGGCGGGTACGAGCCACGAAGTTCGACAGTGCGTCGACCAGCGCAGGCCGGCTTCCGGCAGCGCCTATCATCACGAGCGGGCGTTTGGCGGCGAGGATAATTCGCGCCGCGTTGTCGAGCGCGGTGGCACTGGCAACGGAGCGTTCCAGCACATGTCGTGCGATGACTGAGACAGTCTCGACTTCCTCACCGGCGACATCTTCCGGCAGTTCCAGATGCACCGGTCCCGGCCGTTCCTCCATCGCGACGCGAAATGCGTCCCGGAGGGTTGCCGGAATGGCTGCCGGGCTGACGATCTGACGTGTCATCTTGGTCAGTGGCTTCATCGAGGCGACGACATCGACGATCTGGAAGCGGGCTTGCTTGGCACTCATCATCGGCTTCTGACCGGTAATGAGGATCATCGGCATGGCGCCGAGATGGGCATAAGCCGCGCCGGTGGAGAAGTTCAGCGCGCCGGGGCCCAGCGTCGCAAGGCAAACGCCCGGCCGACCCGTAAGCCGCCCATGCGTAGCGGCCATGAAAGCCGCCGCCTGCTCGTGACGGGTCAGGACCAGTTCGATACTGGAGGTACGCAGCGACTCCAGCAGATCGAGGTTCTCCTCGCCCGGCACTCCGTAGATGCGATCCACCCCTTCGTTTTCCAGCGCGGCGACAAACAGGTCCGACCCTTTGGGCATGGCTTCAACCTCCTGTGGGGTGATTTCGAGAGACGGTCATGGCGATCATGCACGGGAAAGTGCTCCTGTCGCAAATCCGCCCTCCTTCAAGAAGGCTGAAACTGCCATTGCTGTTGATGGATGTACGACGGTTTTCGACGAGCCGATCCGAGCCAGCGAATGACCGCTATGTCGGCGGTCTCTGACGGATAGTTCGGCCGGCGAGGTAATGATGGTTTGTCGTCCCATCTGCAGGCCCTGGCAAGATGCAACCAAGTGGGCATTCGATGTCCGTTGATTTGTATGGATCGAGGGTGCCCAAATTTGCAGACCTTGCCACCACACTCAATAACCTCCGCGGGCAGCGGATACGACATTGGAGGTGAGCTCAGAGAGTAATCTGATCCCTAAAATGACTTAATTTCAGTATTTAAACCTTTGTTGTGGTGTGTTAGCCGCCCCAGCGGTTGAACTCTGCCGGATGCCGGCCTGTTCGTCGAAGGGGGATTTCATGAGCAATCGTCGCCGCACGCGCCAGTCCGACCTTTTGCCGTTGCGCTATTTCAAGCTGAGCCTGTCTCGATCGGTTGCCGTGCCCCTGGGACTTGCGCTCGCCGCGAGCGCTGCCGTTCCCGCCTATGCTCAGGATGGAAGCAACGGGGGGCATGCGGCACCCACCACCGGAGGGACGGGCGGCGCCGGTAGCGATGCCTTCAATGGCGGCGGCGGCGGCGGCAGCTACACGCCGCCGGGCGTTTCTGTAGATAGCGCTTCTGGAAGCGGGCTTGGCAGCAGTTGGGGCGGCGGGGGACGATCGAGCAGCCGTGGCCTTGGTGGAAGCAGCACAGGTGGCGGGCGCGGTGCCGATGGCGAGGCTTATCCTGCATGGGCGGGCGGCGGCGGTGGCGGCGCAGGCGGCGGCCTGAACAGCGCGGGAATGGGCGGTGGCGGCGGTGGCGGCGCAGCCCATGGAGCCGAAGGCGGGGCGGCAGGCGGCGGCGGCGGCGGCGGCGGCCGTCTCGGGCTCAATATTGTTGCTTCGGGTGCTTCGAACAGCGGGACCATTGCGGGCGGCAACGGCGGTGATGGCGGCAACGGAGCCGTGGGACCGGCCGTTAACCTTGGAAACTCCAGCGGCGGCGGTGGCGGCGGTGGCGGCGGCTCAGGCGTGCTGGTCGCTGCGGGCCTGACCTATACGAACCAGGGTCTTATCACCGGCGGCAGCGGCGGTTTCGGCGGTGATGGCCCCGAGAACGGCTCTTTCCACCTGGGCGGCGGCGGCGGTGGTGGCGGTGGTGGCGCCGGCATACTGCTCGGTGACGGCGCGACCTTCATCAACAGTGGATCGGTGGCCGGCGGCGATGGCGGTAATGCTGTTGTCTTTGGTGGCCAGGGCGGTGCGGGTATCTATGCTGCCGGCAATGTCACGATTACCAACAGCGGCACTATCAGCGGCGGCCTGAACGGGAACAGCCCTAGCGGTGCGATAGCGATGCAATTCGCGGGGACGGACAACAGCCTGATCCTGACGACCGGCTCTGTAATCAACGGCCAGATCAATCTCAGCGGAAGCGGAACCACGACGATAGTGGCCCAGAATGCAGGGCTGCAGATCGGCGGAGTTGCAATCGATTACGAAGGGACGCTGGAGCTTTCGCTGCTCGAGGACTTCGCGATCACCGGGCCTGTCGGGGGTGGAGGCTCGTTGACCGCTAGCGGTGCTGGCCAGCTGAGCCTGGACCGGGTCTCGTTCACTGGTGCCATTGATCTGATGAACACCGGTGGCGTTGTACTCAATGGCGCCATCGCTGCAGCCGCTGGCCACACCTACGGTTCCGCCGTGGTGCTGGCCAACGATCTGACGCTGCAGAGCGACAGCGGTTCGGTCAGCTTCGCCAGCACGGTGGATGGCGCGCACGCGCTCGCGGTAATTGCGGCAGGTGGCACGATTCAGTTTAATGGCGCCGTTGGCAGCGCCTCAGCGTTGACCAGTCTGACCATGAGCAGCGCCACGCTTACTGCCAGTGGCCCGATTACAGCCGGGCAGCTCAGCATTACTACCACAGCGGGCCCCATTTCGCAGGGTGCTGCGTTCAGCGTTGCGGGAAGCGCAACCTTCGACGCGCAGTCGAACGACATTGTCTTGGCAAACGCCGGCAACAGCTTCGGGGGGACGGTAGCTTTGGCCGGCCGCAATGTAGCCGTTACCAATTCGAGCGCTCTTCAACTGGCGACCAGTTCGATTGGCGGCACCTTTTCAGCCACGATGGCCTCTATCAGCCAGACGGGTGCGATAAACGTCGCCGGCGCGACCACGCTTGACGCGGGGTCTGGCGATATCAGTCTGGTCGACGCAGCGAATTCTTTCGGCGGGGCAATTGCTGCCACCGGCGGGAACATTGCGATACGCGGCGGGAGCAGCCTGCAATTCGATCAGCTCAACCATGCGGCGAATGGTAACATCTCGATCGTGGCAGGGGGTACACTGACGCTGCCCGGTTCCATCGGCACGACGGGCACGCTGCTGCTCGCAGCGGATGGCGGCGCTCTTGCAACTTCCGGCAGCCTGGCGGGCAGCACAGTTACGCTGCGCGGGCGGGATGGCCTTCTTCTTGCACACGATATCGGCGCTTCAGGGGGGCTCGATATCTCCAGCACGGCCGGCAATATCACGCAAACATCGGGAGTGATCGCCGGCCTTGTTCAAGGCGCCGCTGCCGGGGACGTGAGCCTGACCAGTGTCAACATGATCGATACGCTGGGCGACTTTACCGCCGGGGGCGATTTCACGCTGTCCAATGGACGCGCTTTGACGATTTCGGGGACGCTGGCCGCCGACGGAGTCAACCTGGACGCCGGGTCCGGCATCGTCGTAACGGGTGCGGTGCAATCCTCCGGATTGCTCAATATCACCAGCGGGACAGACCTGCGCGTTGGCAACGGCGGCACGGCAGGCTCGATTACCGCTGCCACCGTGGCTCTTGCCGGAACGCTGACTTATGATCGTGCCGACACCGCAAGCTTCGACGACATTCTTACCGGATCAGGCGGCTTCGTTCAGGAAGGTGCAGGAAACCTGCTGTTCGACGGCGACGGCAGCGCCTTCGCGGGCGAAACGGAGGTGCGTTCAGGCACACTCATCGTCGGCGGAGCGGCAGGCAGCAGCGCGGTGCTGGGCGGCTATGTCCGCGTGATGAGCGGCGCGGTCCTCGGCGGCCATGGCACTCTTGCCGACAACGTGGAACTGGCGGATGGCGCAACGCTCGCGCCGGGCAACTCCATCGGCACCCTGGCCGTTCAAGGCAATCTGACGCTCGATCAGGGTAGCAGGCTGGCATTCGAGGTGGGATCGCCCGGCGCAAGCTTTTCCATCCCCGGTAGCAGCGATTCCGTGCAGGTCGGGGGCGATCTCTCTCTCAATGGCGCCACTCTCGACGTAATTGACGCGGACGGGATGGGGCCTGGCCTCTACAGGGTTTTCTCCTATGGCGGCACCCTGACCCAGAGCAATGGCGGCCTGACATTGGGAGCGGTTCCGGTCGGCAGCGAATTGCAATTGCAGTTTCTCACAGGCGATCGGCAAATCAATCTGCTCAACGTCGCCGGAACCACGCTGAATTTCTGGAATGCGAACGGGCTTGCCGATGCCGCTCGCCTGGGCGGCGGAAGCGGCGCCTGGTCGCTTGCCGCTCAGAACTGGACGGATGCCGAGGGTTCGGTGACGGCAAGCATGCAGCCGGTTCCCGGCTTTGCGATCTTCGGCGGTGATGCCGGCACGGTGATGGTCGACGATATCGACGGCCCGGTCAGCGCCAGCGGTCTGCAATTCGCCAGCACCGGTTACGTGCTGGATGGCGATCCGCTGCATCTCGTAAGCTCCAGCGGGGAGACGCCGGTGATCCGGGTCGGTGACGGTTCGGCCGCTGAGGCCGGATATGTGGCTACGATACATGCCCCGCTTTCCGGTAGCGATGGTTTCGTCAAGCAGGGTCTCGGTGTTCTAATCCTTGGCGGCGACAGCGCTGCTCACAGCGGCGTAGCGCGGGCCGAAGCCGGAACACTCCTCGTCAACGGCAGGCTGGGCGGGATGCTGGAGGTGGTCAGTGGAGCGCGGGTTGGCGGCAACGGCGCCATTGGGGCGCTTGCCGTCGCCTCTGGGGGCACACTGGCACCCGGCAACTCGATCGGAACCCTCTCGGTCGGCAGCCTGAATCTGGCATCGGGGTCAATCCTCGAGGTGGAAGTGGATGCGGCGGGTAACGCCGATCGGGTGAACGCCAGCGGCGCTGTCACCATCGACGGGGCATCCATGTCGGTGTTGGCGGCCCAAGGCGACTATGCGCCGTTCACCAGCTATACCGTCCTTACATCCCAAGGCGGCATCACTGGCACATTCGCCAACGTGACGAGCGATCTCGCTTTCCTTACGCCTACCTTGTCCTACGATTCCGGCAGCGTTGTCCTGAACCTGACGCGCAATGATATCGCGTTTGGCGATGTAGCGAGGACTCCCAATCAGCGTGCCGTCGCCGGTGCGGCTTCCACGCTCAGCCCTACAAACGACCTGTTCAATGCGTTGGTTGGGCAGGATGCGGCGGGTGCCCGGGCGGCGTTCGACCAGCTTTCGGGTGAGATCCACCCTTCCGTTCGCACGGTCCTGGTCGAGGATGGCCGCCTTCCTCGCGAGGCGGTGCTCGACCGGCTTGCATGGGCCGGAGAAGGATCGGGAAGCTGGGGCCGCGTCTTTGGCAACTGGGGCAAAAGTGACGGTGACGGAAACGCGGCCGATACCCGGCGGAAGACCGGCGGTCTGGTGATGGGTGTCGATATCGGCACACCTGGGAACCTGCGGTTCGGCCTGGCGGGAGGGTATACCCGCACCGACGTAGAGGTTGATGCGCGCCTTTCGGAAGCGAAGGTCAAGAGCGGGCATGTGCTTGCCTATGCCGGAGCGCACTTCGATGCCCTGGGTATGCGGCTTGGCCTCGGCTATTCCCGTTCTGACGTCGAGGCCGATCGTTCTGTAGCGATCGGATCGCTGAACGACCAGTTGGAGGCGAGCTACGATGGCGAGCTTCTGCAGGCTTTCGGGGAAGTCGCTTACAGTTTACCGCTTGGGGGAGGAACGGTCTCGCCTTTTGCTGGTGTATCCGTCGTTGACGTGCGGACAGAAGGCTTCATCGAACGCGGCGGCCCTGCCACGCTGAGCGTCGCCAAGACCGACGAGACCATCACCTCCTCGACTCTCGGCCTGCGCGCCGAAACCGCAGGAATGGGCCCGATATCGTTGCGCGTTACCGGCGGTTGGCAACGGGTTTGGGGCGGACATGTCCCGGCAAGCACCGTGATGTTGGCGGGCGCAACAACGCCCGCGGTGATCGCCGGTGTACCTCTGTCCCGCAACAGCGGTATCGCCGAGGCGGACGTTGTCTGGCGCTTGGGAGCCGCAGCGACCCTGACGGCAGGCTACGCGGGTCGACTTGGCGGAAACGCCCAGGACCATGCCGCGCGAGCAACGTTGACAATCGCTTTCTGAACGTTTGTCGCTTGGATCAATCGGCGGCCGAGACCGAGGATGCCCTCAATCCGCTGGTCTCCTATCGCCGTTTGGCTCGGAGGCCCAAAGCTGCAGAACGACTGAAAAATGACAGTCGCTGCTGGCAAAGGCGAGATGAACGTAAGTCCGTTCCGGAACTCACTTCATAGATCAGGTATGGCAGTTCGCGTCCTGATCCCTTGTTGCGCCTATCCCGTCACAGGGTAAACTCGCCGCGAGGTGCGGCATGGTATTGCAGGCGCATGGGGACATCAAATATCTGTCGAGCCGGCCGCTCAGCGAGGCAGCGGAATGGTCTGCGCTGCGCGTCGAGCATCGGCTGCTGCAAGCGGGCGAACAGGCGGCGCTGACGCCGCAATGCACCGAGGTGGTGCTGATGCTTTCGGGCCGGGCGGGGGTTAGCCGCACCGGCGACGGGCAGACGCAGGAGGTTCTCGCCCAGCCGGGTATGGGCTGGATCGTGCCGGAAGGGACTGAGGAAAGCCGCATTGAACTGACCGGGTCGATGGAATGCCTGCATCTCTATCTGCCTGCGACGCTGATCGATCACAGCGCGCTCGCCGATTACGATCTCGATCCCGACAAGACCCGCCTTGCTTATGCCGGCGGTTTCGCTGACCCGATGCTGCACCAGATCGGCGGCGCCTTTCGCTCGATGCTCGGGCGCGAGGTGCAGACGACCGACCGGCTGTTCGTGGACGGGATGCAGGCAGCGCTCGCCGGTCACCTGCTCGGGCATTATGCGCTGGACCGCTGGCAGCCGCCCAGCCGTGCGCCCTCGCTGGAGCCTCGGCGGCTGAAGCGCGTGCTCGATTTCATCGAGGCGCGGCTGGCGGACGACCTGTCGTTGGATGACCTTGCCGCCGAAGCCTTCCTCAGCCCGTTCCATTTCTCGCGCTTATTCCGCGAGACGACCGGCCAGACACCGCACCGCTATGTAACTGAACGCCGTGTGCAGGCCGCGCGCGACAAGCTGGCGCTGCACCACAGTTCGCTGGTGGAGGTCGCGCTCGATACCGGGTTCGGATCGCAGGCCAATTTCATCCGCGTGTTCCGCAAGGCCACGGGCCTGACACCGGGCCAGTACCGCGAGCTGCATCGCCGGTAATCCGAGGCGCCGATCCCGCCTGCCAACAGCAGGAAATGCACATCAGCAAGATCTGCGCATCACACCGCAGGATGTGGAAATACCCCCGTACTGCCGCCGCCTAAACCTGCCTCATCGGAACGGGGACTTCCACTCCGGCCGATCTTCGAAGCAGGAGAATTGGCATGATTACCATCGAACAGGCCCGGGCAGTCATCGCCGCCGGCGAGGCGCGGGCCACTGAAATCGGCATCCCCGCGAACATCGCGGTTCTCGACGGCGCCGTTCACCTGAAGGCGTTCAGCCGGATGGACGGGGCGCTTCTCGGCTCCATCGACATCGCCATCGGCAAGGCCCGTACATCGGCCCTGTTCGGCATGGCGACGCAGGATGTTGGGGAATTCTGCAAGCCCGGCGGTACCTCGCCGGGGTTGGAGAACAGCAACGGCGGCCTTGTTGTCTTCGCCGGGGGGCTCCCGATCCGGGACGCCGAAGGCACGTTGATCGGCACGGTCGGCATTTCGGGCGGTGCGGTCACCCAGGATCTCGACATCGCCCAGGCCGCGGCGGCAGCGCTCGGCAACTGATTACCTACCACCACTCTCAAACCTCAACTCACTCAAAACCTTGAAAGGAACATATAATGACCACCAAGACCATCCTCATCACCGGTGGCGCCACGGGCTTCGGCAAGGCGGCCGCCCTCGGTATGGCCCGGAACGGCCACAACATCATCGCGACGGCGCAGGTGTCCTCGCAGGTCACGCCGCTGCGCGAGGAAGTCGCAGCGCAGGGCCTTTCCGACAAAATCCGCGTCGAACGGCTCGATCTCACCGATCCCTATGACATCAAGCAGGCGATCAAGTGGGACTTCGACGTGCTGTGGAACAACGCCGGCATGGGTGAACCCGGCCCGGTGTGGGAAATCCCGATCGATATCGTGCGCCGCAATTTCGAGGTGAACGTGTTCCTGCCGCTCGAACTGACGCAGGGCGTCGTCCAGCGCTGGGTCCGCGAGGGCAAGGCGCAACGCAAGAAGGTCGTCTACACCTCGTCCATGGGCGGGCTGTTCACTCCGGCCAACTGGGGCACTTACGTTTCCACCAAGCACGCAATCGAGGCCTTCGCCGAAGCGATGCAGCAGGAACTCGCCGCCTACGGCATCAAGGTCCAGACCATCAATCCGGGCGCCTATTACACCGGCTACAACGAGACGATGGCCGATAACCCGATGCGCTGGCTCGACGACGCGGTGAACTTCACCAAGCGTGCCGATCTGAAGAAGGGCTTCGACGATTTCTTCGCCACGCCCGAAGGCAAGATGGACCCGCAGGAGATGATCGACCGCATGATCGAGATCGTCCCCGCCGATGAAGGAAAGTTCCGCAACGTCTGCCCGCAGGTGATCGAGGACATGCTCAAGCAGCACCAGCTCAACGCCTGGGAAAACCGCATCTGATCTCCACCACCTTGGCGGTGCTCCTTCCACGGAGCACCGCTCCCTTATCTCCCGAAAGCCAAGGACTTTCATCATGCTCACCACCCTGAAATCCAGCACCGGACGCATCTACAGCGCGCCCTTGGCGTCGGCGCGACCGCGCTGGCGCTGATGGCGCTCCAGCCCGAAGCGCGGGCCGAGACGCCCACCGAAACCGAGAACCGCAACAAAGCCGTGATCGCCGCCAGCTTCGAGGCATGGCGTGCCGGCACCGGTGGCCCGTTCGATCTGCTGGCGGACGACGCCCGCTGGACGATCGAGGGCAACAGCGTCGCCTCGAAGACTTATCCGACGCGAGAGGATTTCATGCGCGAAGTCATCGAGCCGTTCAACGCCCGGATGAAGACGCCGCTGAAGCCTGCAGTCCGCAGCCTCTATGCCGACGGCAATAGCGTGGTCGTGTTCTTCGACGCGCGTGCGACCGCCCGCGACGGCGAACCTTACGTCAACACCTACGCGTGGTTCCTCGACATGCGGGCCGGGCGGATCGTGCGGGCAGCGGCTTTCTTCGACGCTATTGCATTCAACGACCTCTGGTCGCGCGTCGAACCCGCGCCATCGAACTAAGCCTCCAATTGATAGTATAGGAAGGGAATTCATCATGAAAGCATGGTTTATCACCGGCGCATCGCGGGGCTTTGGCGCGCGCATCGCCGAACTGGCGCCGGCACGGGGCGACAATGTCGTCGCCACAGCCCGCAATCCGAAGACCGTCGCCGAAAGGCTCGGCGATCATCCCAACCTGCTTGCCGTCGCGCTCGACGTGACGGACGAGACGCAGGGCTGCCGCGGATGCCACCATCGACCGCTTCGGCCAGATCGACGTGCTGCTCAACAATGCAGGCTTTGGCTTGCTGGGCGCGGTGGAGGAAGCGACGGCGGCGGATGTGGAGGCGGTCTATCGCACCAATTTGTTTGGTCTGCTTGCCGTTACCAGCGCGGTGCTGCCGCATATGCGCGCGGCGCGGTCGGGGCGCATCCTCAACATCTCGTCGATCGGCGGCTATCGCGACGGCCCCGGGTTCGGCGTCTATAGCTCGACCAAGTTCGCGGTGGAGGGGCTTTCGGAATCGCTCCATGCCGAACTGGCGCCGCTCGGCATCCATGTCACGGTGATCGAGCCGGGCTATTTCCGTACCGACTTCCTCGATGCCACCTCGCTGACCGTCAGCGCCGATCCGATCCCCGACTATGCCGGAACGGCCGGGGCTGTCAGGAGTCGCGCGGCGGACCTGAACCACGCCCAGCCCGGCGATCCTGATAAGCTCGCCCGCGTGATTGTGGATTTCGCCGATGCGTCGAATCCGCCCGTCCGTCTGCCGCTCAGCAGCGATGCGATCGAGGCCAAGCACGCTGCCGATGCAACGATCATCAGAGAGTGGCGCGCCGTCTCCGTCTCAACCGACTTCGGTTGAGAGGGATGCCTCCAGCGAACGACGGGCTGTGTACAGTGAAAGCCTGTATGGGAACGTCAGCTATGTCGGCGGCGACCGGCTTGATCTAGACTTCGTCGAGGTGCTTAATCGAAGTCACAAAGGGTCTGAGCCTGAAGTGCGAATTTGGGAAACCAGCCAGCCACCGATCGCACAGCTGCCAAGCCATACAAAAACGGCCGCAGCATCGCTACGCAGCGCAAGCACTGCGCCAGGCAGCAAGGCTGCGATCAGGTAAACTCGCCGAAGGGTAAGAGGCTGGGCCGCTGCCGGTGCTCCTTCTGCGCGGCGACGCTTGGGATCGTTCCACCAGAGCAGGGTTAGCATAGCGAGCGTAAAGAAAATGGCTGCAATCTGCATATGCATCACTCGGCAGGCTGGAGGCTGACGGGAGCCGTATTGTCCGATCGCTGGGCCGTGATCATTCTAATCAGAAGCCAGACGCCACTCAAAATGAGGGCGATGTCGATCGCGACAATCATCGGCTGCCTGGCCATCAGGGCGGATGTCCAACCCGGTCCACCAGTGGCGAGGCGGATCAGCGGTAGTCCGAGAAGCAGCCCGCCGATCGCGAATTTATGCACTGTCACCAGAAGAGCATGGGTAGGCAAGGCGACACCGGCAACAATGGATATCGCAGATCCAATGAGAAAAGCAGCGGGCGTCCAGACCACAGCCGAGCCGAGCGGCACCGCACAGAGGAAACCGACCGCTGCGGTAAGAAGGGCGAGAGGCAGGCCAAAGCCAATCACTGTCACAGCCCGCTCGAGCCAAGCGAGCGTGGGAATGCTCTCCCGGCGTCGAACGAGCCAGAGCCGCAGCCCCGTCAGCGTGACATAGCACATAGCAAAGCCCAGCCCGTACCACACGGCCTTGGATGCCACCCCAGCGAAATTACCGAAGTGCAGCGGCTCCATTATGGCGGTCAGCGTGCCGCCCAGCGACGGTTTCGCCCCGATCGACGGCGTCGTGCGCTCATAGGCGCCGGTCGCCCCGTTATAAACCAGCGTCAGCGGCTCGATGCTGCCGGGCTCGGGATCCTGGTAAGTCGTGACCTGCGCGTCGGCGCGGCCGAAGCGCTCGACCAGAACAAAAGTCGGTAAAGCGCCCGTCCGCGCCCGCGCATCAGCGATGATCTGGTTCACTGTGCCAGTCAAATGCGGACGTGAATCCGGCTTTTCCGGTTTAACGGAAACGGCGTCGTCAAACGCCTGCTCATCCCCTCCGAAGGCCGCCATTGCGACGATCGGCACACCGACCGTGCCATAGAAGGAAAAGAAGCTGCCCGTAAAAGCAAGAATGAAGGCGAAAGGCAGGCTCCACGTACCAGCGACACTATGTCGGTCGCGGTTGACCAGCACGGGGCTGGCCTTTCGGCGAAGCGTGAAGATGTCTTTGAACAGGTGCCGGTGGATGAGCAGCCCTGACACGGCTGCAACGAGCATGGCGAGACCGAGAATGCCCGTCAGCAGTAGTCCCCACGGCTCAGGTACATGCAACTGCACGTGGGTATCGATAAGGAAGTGGCTGAGCGCGTCGTCGTTGCTGGGACCAAATACCTCCTCGCCGATTCCGCGCTTCTCGCGAACGACATCTCCTGCGCTATCGACTTCGTAATAGACACCTCGCTCGATCACCTCGCCACTGGGCGCGGCTTCATGAAGATGGAAGAAGAGCCCGAGATTGCCGTCAGCGATTTCGAAGACGTCCACCGCCTCATGAAATTCCGCTGGCGTGCGTGCGGCGAGCGCCTGCAAGGAATCATCGATCGGCCGCTCAAACGCGGATTTCTGCGCCACATGGCCGCTGGACCACGTGTTGATCTCTTTGGCGAAAACCGCGGTCATGCCTGTGAGCACGACGGCATAGAGTAAGAGCCCCAGCACGATACCCGACCAGCCGTGGATGGCGACCATCAGCTTGGTTTCCTGACGCGGCAGGCGAATCATCGTTGAATCTCCATCGCGGACACGGGGTCGAGCAAGCTGTGCGTCAGCAACCCGGTGTGCACCGTGAACAGCCCCAGAGCGACCACGGCAATGCGGCCCAAGCGCGGATCAAGACAGGCGTGAAAGAAGAGTCCCGCCCAGATCAGGGGTGCGAGTACGAGCGGTATCACCAGATTGTCGACACCGGCCGCGCCGCCTGGAAGCCATAGCGCCATACCCGCCATGACGGTCAGTGCAACGACGACGGCGCCCGGCCCCGCAAACGTGATCCTGATCCACTTCCTTGCCGCTGGCGACATCGGGTGGCCACCTCCATCTATCGTCATGCACCCCCGGTTGGGGGGCGCTCACGCATCCACCATTAAACTCGTGCGAGATTCGCTGTCAGCCCCTATTGCAGAGCTACACTTGATTTGCATTAGCAATATCGATAGTCGGCCGCGACAACTTTATTGCCGGGGAAACCTATGAAACTGCCCGTCCGACTGCTGGTCACCGCCTCCGTGGGATCGATAATGGCCGTGCCGGGCTACGCCGCTGAAGCTGATGTGGATGGTCAGCGCTTGTCCGGAAACGAAATCATCGTCACTGCCGCAAAATCCAGGGAAGCGGGACTGAACGAAAGCGCGTCGGCGACCGGTCTCGATCTCTCGCTTCGTGAAACCCCGCAATCAATCACTGTTGTTGACCGTCAACGGATCGACGATTTTGCGCTGACGAGCGTCAATGACCTGCTTGAGCAGACTGTCGGCGTTACCGTGCAGCGCAATGAGACCGATCGCACAGATTACACCGCACGCGGCTTCGCTATCACCAACTTTCAAATCGACGGGATTGGACTTCCCTTGCTTGCGGCCGTCGAGGGCGATCTCGACACAATCCTGTACGAACGCGTCGAAGTCGTGCGCGGCGCCAATGCGATCATGACCGGCATCGGCAACCCGTCCGCGACGATCAACTATCTGCGCAAGCGCCCCACAGCGCAGCTTCAGGCGAACGCCTCGGCATCTGCGGGCTCGTTCGACATGTGGCGGCTGGAAGGCGATGTGTCGGGTCCGCTCAATGCCAGCGGCACGCTGCGCGCCCGAATTATCGGCGCGCATGAGGAGCGCGATTCTCATCTGGATTACAACAAGGTCAATCGCGACGTTCTCGGCGGCCTGCTCGCCTTGGACATCACGCCCGACCTCACCGCCACGATCGGCTATACCCGGCAGGACAATCGCGCCGACGGCATTTTGTGGGGCGCTTTGCCTCTGATCTATAGCGACGGCAGCCGCATTCCTTATCCGCGTTCTGCCTCCACCTCAGCGCCGTGGACTTACGCCAACATCGTCAACCAGAGCGCCTTTGGCGAGATGACGTACCGGGTGGGCGGCGACTGGACGGTGCGCGGCGTCTTCACCTACAATGACCTCAAATCGGATGCGCTCCGGCTCTATGTTGGAGGCACGCCCGATCCTGACACCGGGCTGGGCGTCAGTGGAAGCGCCGGCCTCTATCCCACCCGCAACAAGCAATATCTGATCGATGGCTATGCGTCCGGCAGCGTTGAGCTATTCGGCAGGCGTCATCAGATCGCAATGGGCGTGTCCAACGGCTGGATACGGCAAACCGAGCATGAGGCCGATCCCGGTGTTGTGTTCGACTATGAGGATATTCGTCAGCTTGCTTCATTCTATCCGCCCGAACCGGTCTTTCCCGAGCCCGTGTTGCAGGGGCGGGAGCGTGATCGACTCACGCGCGTCTATGGCGCGATTCATCTGAACTTTACCGACCGCTTGAAGGGCGTGGCGGGCGCTTCCGCCGTCTGGCTGAAGACGAGCGGCTTTACCTACGGATCGGACCTGACGCGGGATGATCATAAGGTCAGCCCATATGCTGGCCTGCTGTTCGACCTCACGCGTAATCTGACCATCTACGCCAGCTACACCGACATCTATTCACCGCAGAGCCAGGTGGATATCGACATTCAGCGCCTCAACCCGGCCAAGGGTACCAGCATCGAAGGCGGCATCAAAGGCAACTGGCTCGATGGGCGGCTCTATGCCAGCGCTGCCGTGTTCAAGGCCAAGCAGCGTGGCCTCGCCACTTATGTGGACACCTTTGACGGAACGAATGGCCCGCTAGGCGTCGACTACTATGAAGGTGTGGACACGACGTCGAAGGGCTTCGAGGTAGAGGTCTCCGGCCGTGTCACGGATCGCTGGCTGCTGAGCGGCGGTTTCACCCATTTGAAGATCCACGATGATCAGGGACAGGACGCGCAGACTTTCGTTCCGCGCAATTCCTTCAAGCTCGCGGCCACTTATCAGGTGCCAGAATGGCGTGACCTGAAGCTTGGGGCGCAGCTTCGTTACCAGAGCAAGGTCAGCGCGACCGATGACAGCGCGGGGCTGCCCATCCATCAGGGCGGATATACGACCCTCGATCTGTTGGCCGGGCTGCGGTTAGCCAAGCATGTCCAGGCGAGCGTGAACGTTCGCAACGTGACCAACAAGAAATATCTCAATTCTCTCGAATGGGGCCAGGCTTACTATGCGGCGCCGCGTAGCGTGATCGGCACGGTACGGTTCCAATATTGACGGATCGGTCGCCGGGCGGCGCTGGAGTAGCTGTCAGCCCGGTGGAGTGGCAGCTGCTTCGCGACACCGGATGGTGGTCGACGTTCTCGGTTTGGTTGCGCTAGAGACTCCGCCGGATTGTGCATCCCATTGCGACCTTAGTCTCAGATTCATCGGGCAAGTTGGGTTGGCACGTCCGACGCCGGCCGGCACCAACTATCCGGGCGAGGCGAACATCTGTCTATGCCGCCTAACGTCCTGGTCGATATGTGGGATGCTCTTGAACAACAGGCGCGGCTCCGTTTGCTACAGCTATGACGCCGGTCCGATCTGGATGATGCAGCGCCGGCTTTTCGCTTTCGTCGCCGCTCATCCCTGTGAGTACCAAATTGCGGACTGACTGGATGCGACAATAAACCAGCCCCCTCTCCCCTTACCTGAACAGATGTCAGCTTCTGGGGAGCGCGGATTCCAGTTCGAACGACTTCTGTGTCGGCGAGCTCAGTCGGCGGCTTTGCGTTCCAATATCAGTCACTCCGATCACTCGAGGCTCTTATTCCAAAGCGGCCCTTCCTTTCAGGCCACGCTTCTCTTTGCCTACCATCATGCTATGCCATGCGAACGGGCAAATGCGGACGCCCGTTTAGACGATGATCGTCCAAGTTCCGCTCCATGGGGCCGCGCCTGCGGCGGGAGCGACGCGACGATGACATTATCAGAGGCTAGACCTCCAGCAATCGGCCTGACAGCCCTGTTCCTCAAATTCCTGCGCTTCGGTTGCCTTGCCTTTGGGGGACCCGTCGCGCAGATAGCAATGCTACGCCAGACCCTGGTGGATGAAGATCGATGGATTTCGTCCGCCCGTTTCAATCGCCTACTGGCGGTGATGCAGGTATTGCCCGGGCCCGAAGCGCACGAACTGTGCGTGCATATGGGCATGGCCGCGAGGGGGCGGATTGGCGGTCTGGTCGCCGGCCTCGGCTTCATGCTGCCGGGCTTTGTACTGATGCTCGGTGCCGCTTGGTTCTATCAAGACTGGATCGCAAACAATCTCACCGTTGCGAGCGCTTTCTTCGGAATTCAGATTGCGGTGATCGCGATCATCCTGCGTGCGGTGCACCGGATCGGCAGCCATGTTCTGGAGGACAGATTGCTCTGGATACTCGCTGCGGCCGCCTTTGCGGCGACACTGATGGGCACGCCCTTTTGGATCCCGCTGCTGGCGTGCGGGCTGATCTACGGCTTCGTGGCACGACCCGCGGCGGTGATCGGGATCGTCGCCGCAGCGCTCGGGCTCGCAATCCTGCTCCATGCGCCCACGGGGCCGGGCGCGGCACAGGTGATGGCCGCCGCGGACTCCGCGACCGTGCCGCTGCTGTTCATCGCGGGTCTGAAAGGCGGCCTGCTAACGTTCGGCGGGGCCTATACCGCGATCCCTTATGTCCGCGCAGACACGGTGGGTCGCGGTTGGTTGTCAGACGGATCGTTCCTGGATGGCGTCGCGCTGGCAGGCGTACTGCCGGCGCCGCTCGTGATCTTCGCAACCTTTTCCGGCTATATCGCTGGCGGGTGGCAGGGTGCGATCGCAATCACGACAGGCATGTTCCTGCCGGCGTTCGGCTTTTCGCTGATCTTCTACGAGCGATTGGAAGCCGTAGTCGAAAACCCAGCGTTGCATCGATTGCTGGGCGGCGTGGCCGCGGCAGTGGTGGGGGTGATCGCAGCGACGCTGGTGCAGCTTGGCTGGGCTGTGGTGGATCGGGCGACAAATCTCTGGGTGGCCGCGGCGATCTTCGCGCCCGCCCTTGTCGCGGTCTGGAGACTGAAGGGCAGTTGGGTGATGCCAGTAGTGGTCATCGCGGCAGGCGTCGCTGGATGGGCGCTGAAACCGTAAATCGGAATGTGCGACTGATCGCGCAGCGCCATGGGCTGCCATGCTGCTTCCAAAAAGCGCGATCATGGCCAATCCAAGCAATGATTAAGGCAAAATTCTCATTTTGTGATCTCCGTATTTCTGCCGGGTTAGGCAAATGGCCTTCGTCAACCGCCGTCGACTGCGCGACGCGCGATCGCGGGATCGTCCACCGTTACGCCATCGATGCCCTGTGCAAGATATTGCCGCAATTCGGCGACAGCGCCCGCGATGTTG
>Ga0164243_10000434_pt1 | contig 79248 bp, 74 predicted proteins | sample OricompcompostOP_FD_108781 | JGI IMG/M metagenome (GOLD analysis project Ga0164243, IMG submission 108781) | Organic Plus compost microbial communities from Emeryville, California, USA - Original compost - Organic plus compost (OP) | ecosystem: Engineered > Solid waste > Mixed feedstock >... | reverse complement strand
GAGTTCTTCGACGAGATGTAGATGATGTCACCGCCGAGCTTCTGGTCTATGAGCACCTGCGCCGCCGCCTTCGAGACGAGGAACGAGCCCTTGGCCATGACGTCGTGCTGCAGGTCCCAGTCCTTCTCGGTGGTCTCCAGCAGCGGCTTCGACAGCGAGAGGCCGGCGTTGTTGACGACGAGGTCGACACCGCCGAACGCGAGCACCGCCTCGTTCAGCGCGGCCTGCACGGCGTCGGCCTCGGCGACGTTGGCCGCCACGCCGATCGCGACGTCGGTGCCCCCGAGCTCTGCGGCCGCGGCCTGGGCCTTGGCGAGATCGAGGTCGGCGACGACGACGCATGCGCCCTCGGCGGCGAGACGGGTGGCGATGGCCTTTCCAATGCCGCTGGCGGCGCCGGTGACGAACGCGATGCGTCCCTGGTGCGTCTTCGGCTTCGGCATCCGCTGCAGCTTGGCCTCTTCGAGCGCCCAGTATTCGATGCGGAACTTCTCGGCGTCGGAGATGGGGGAGTAGGTCGAGAGAGCCTCGGCTCCGCGCATCACGTTGATCGCGTTGACGTAGAACTCGCCGGCGACGCGCGCGGTCTGCTTGTTCGCCCCGTAGGAGAACATGCCGACGCCGGGGATCAGCACGATGAGCGGGTCGGCGCCGCGGATCGCGGGGGAGTCGGCCGTCGCGTGGGCGTCGTAGTAGGCCTGGTAGTCGGCGCGGTACTCGGCGTGCAGCTCGTGCAGGCGGGCGATCTGCTCCTCGACGGAGGCCGTGGCCGGCAGGTCGAGGATGAGCGGCTTGACCTTGGTGCGCAGGAAGTGGTCGGGGCAGCTCGTGCCGAGCGCCGCGAGGGCCGGTGCCTTCTCGGAGGCGAGGAAGTCGAGCACGACGTCGGCGTCGGTGAAGTGGCCGACCATCGGCTTGTCCTGCGAGGCGATGCCGCGGATCGTGGGGGCGAGGGCCGCAGCCCGCTCGCGGCGGTCGACCTCGGGGAGCGCCTCGTAGCCGACGCGGATGCCGCCGAACGGCTGCTCCTTGCCGTGCTCGGCGATGTAGGCGGCGGCCGTGTCGATGATCCACAGCGAGTTGGCCTCGGCCTGTTCGGAGGTGTCGCCCCAGGCGGTGATGCCGTGGCCGCCGAGGATGCAGCCTACCGCGGCAGGGTTCTTCGCTTTGATCTCGGCGATGTCGAGGCCGAGCTGGAAGCCGGGCCGCCGCCACGGCACCCACACGACCTTCTCGCCGAAGATCTTCGCGGTGAGCGCTTCGCCGTCCGCGGCGGTCGCGATCGCGATGCCGCTGTCGGGGTGCAGGTGGTCGACGTGCGCAGCGTCGACGAGGCCGTGCATGGCGGTGTCGATCGACGGGGCGGCACCGCCCTTGCCGTGCAGGCAGTAGTCGAACGCGGCGACCATTTCGTCCTCGCGGTCGACGCCGGGGTACACGTCGACGAGCGCGCGCATGCGGTCGAGGCGCAGCACGGCGAGGCCCTGCTCGGTGAGGGTGCCGAGGTCTCCGCCGGAGCCCTTGACCCAGAGCAGCTCGACCGGCTGACCGGTCACCGGGTCGATGTCGGTGCCCTTCGCGGAAGTGTTGCCGCCGGCGTAGTTCGTGTTCTTCGGGTCGGCGCCCAGGCGGTTCGACCGCTCGATGAGGGCGGCTGCGGTGGGGTTGGTCATGAGAGCTCCGTCAGTCGGGGAAGGGGATGCTTCGGGTCGCAGTTCCTGCCGCTGATCGGCGTCGGAAACGGCACGAACTGCGACCTCAGAGTGCCGTTTGGGGTCGTCTCAGGCACCCCAGCCCGCCTGCGTGCCGCCGACGCGGTCGGCCGCGATCCTCTGCTGGTAGCCGGACGCCGCATACGCCGCCATCGGATCGGCGGGCAGGCCGCGGGACTCGCGCCACTCGGCGAGGGCCGGACGGACATCGGTGTAGAACGCGTCCATGAACACGGCGTTGGCGGCGAGCACATCGTTGGTGCTCTGCGCGGCGGCGAGGGCGTCGCGATCGACGAGCAGCGCCCGCGCCGTCATCTCCTGCACGTTGAGGACCGAGCGGATCTGGCCGGGGATCTTGTCTTCGATGTTGTGGCACTGGTCGAGCATGAACGCCACGTCGGGGTTGTTCAGCCCGCCGCCGCGTACCACTTCAAACAGGATGCGGAACAGTTGGAACGGATCGGCCGCGCCCACGATGAGGTCGTCGTCGGCGTAGAACCGCGAGTTGAAGTCGAACGACCCGAGCTTCCCGAGGCGAAGCAGCTGCATCACGATGAACTCGATGTTCGTCCCCGGCGCGTGATGTCCGGTGTCGAGGCACACGACCGCCCTCTCGCCGAGGGCGCTCACCTGTGCGTAGGACGTTCCCCAGTCGGGCACGTCGGTGTGGTAGAAGGCCGGCTCGAAGAACTTGTACTCGAGCACGAGGCGCTGATCGTCGTTCAGGCGCTCGTAGATGGCCTGCAGCGACTCGTGCAACCGGTCTTGGCGAGCGCGCATATCGGCCTGCCCTGGATAGTTCGACCCCTCGGCGAGCCAGATCTTCAGATCGCGGCTGCCCGTGGCGTTCATCACGTCGATGCACCGGTAGTGGTGATCGATCGCCTTGCGCCGGACCGCGGCGTCTTCGTGCGTCAGGGCGCCGAACTTGTAGTCGTCGTCCTGGAACGTGTTCGAGTTGACCGTCCCGAGACGCACACCGTGGTCCTCGGCGTGCCGGCGCAGGTCGTCGAAGGAGTCCACGACATCCCAGGGGATGTGGAGCGCCACGGTCGGGGCCAGCGCGGTGTGCCGGTGCACCTGCGCGGCATCCGCGATCTTCTCGTACGGGTCGCGCGGGGTGCCGGGGGTCGCGAACACCTTGAATCGGGTGCCGGAGTTGCCGAACGCCCAGCTGGGCAGCTCGATGGACTGCTGGGCCAGGGTCGCCAGGAGGTCGGGGGTGAGGGTGGTCATAGTGTTCTGCCTTGTTGGATCGTGAGGCTGCGGAAGCGGTTGTGCGGACGAGAGGGGATCACTTCACAGCCCCCGCCGTGAGTCCTCGCTCGAAGAACGACTGCAGACTCAGGTACACGGCGACGATCGGTGCACTCATGAGGACGAGGGAGGCGAAGATCTTGGGTACGTCGGAGCCGTATGTGGAGGTGAAGTACGTGGGGACCTGCGTGACGGCCTGCAGGTTCGGATCCTGCAGGAAGACGAGGGGGAGGAGGAACTCGTTCCAGGCGTTGAGGTAGGCCCATACGACGACGACCGCGATGATGGGCCGCGACAGCGGAACCACGATGAGCAGCAGGGTCGAGAACCTCGAGGCGCCGTCGATGCGGGCGGCCTCCAGGATCTCGTCGGGGACGCCGTCGAGATAGTTCTTGGTCAGCAGCAGCGTCAGCGGGATCATGACCGCCGAGAGCGGGAGAATGACGGCGAGGAAGTTGTTGAACAGGCCGAACGTGCGCACGAACAGGAACATCGGCACGAGCAGCGCCACGACGGGCAGGATGAGGCCGCCGAGGATGGCGTTGAAGAGCAGCCGGCGGCCGCGGAAGTTCAGCTTCGAGAACGCGTATCCCGACAGAAGCGTGCACACCAGCACGACCGCGACGGTGCCGGCCGACATCAGCAGGCTGTTCAGGATGAAGCGCAAGATCGGGGTGTTGGTGATGACGGCCGTGTAGTTGGCGATCGCGCCCTGACCACCGAACGACGTCACCACGATGACGACGAGGGGGGCTGCGAAGGGGATCGCGACGAGCGTCGCGATCAGTTGGTGCGCCAGGCGGGAGCCTGCAGTGGTCTTTCCGAACATCGTTCAGTCCTTCCCGAACCGGAACACGCGCATCTGGATGGCGGTGAAGATGACCGCGATGACGAGGAGCACGATCGACAGGGCCGACGCGTAGCCGGTGTGGAACTGCTGGATCGCCTCTTTGTAGATGTACGTCGTGAGGAACTCGGTGCTGCGGCCGGGGCCGCCGCCGGTGATGAGCCAGACGAGATCGAAGGTCTTGAAGGCGCCGATCACGCCGGTGATCGCGAGGGTGATGTGCGTGCCCTTGAGCTGCGGCACGATGATGCTGCGGATGGTGCGCAGGCGGCCCGCTCCGTCGAGCTGCGCGGCTTCGAGCTGGTCGTGGTCGATCTGGGTGATCGCCGCCTGGTAGAGGATGAAGCTGAATCCGGTCCACTGCCAGATGTTCGCGACGATGATGACCCAGAGGGCCGTCTTCGGATCGGCGATCCACGCCGAGGCGATCCCGTCGAGGCCGATCGAGGCGAGGAAGGCGTTGAACGCGCCGTCGGGGCTGAAGATCTGGCGGAAGGCGGTCGCGACTGCGGCGGGTGCGAGCACCACCGGCAGGAACATGATGACCTTGTAGACGCTGCGCCCGATCACGGGGCCGCTCAGCACGATCGCCATGAGCAGGCCGAGAATCATCTGAATGACGACGGTCGCCACGCCGAAGATCAGGACGTTGACGATCGATTGCCAGAAGACCGGCTCCGAGAGCACCTGCGCGTAGTTGTCGAGTCCGACGAACTCGGCCTCGGAGATGCCGTCCCAGTCGAGAGCGCTGACCCAGAGGTTGTAGCCGACGCCCAGATAGATGATGCCGCCGACGATGACGAGCGCGGGTACGACGAACAGCACCGAAGAGTTGAGGCGTCTGGAGCGCGGCCGAGGCGCATTCCTGCGTGTCGGCCGATCGGATTGGGTGATCAGAGCTTCGGTGGTGGTGTGCATCGTGTTCCTCGCGTTCGGTGGCCTCGGGCGACCCGTGCGGGGCCGCCCGAGGCGGATCCGGTCATCCGGCGGCGTCGATCGCCTTCTGCACGGAGGCGGCGGCCTCCTCGGGCGTCATCTGACCCGAGGCGACGGCAGAGAGCGCGTCGCCGAGGCTCGTCTGCACGTCGGCCGACTGGATCTGACGCGCGCCGATGAGGTCGGCGAGCAGCGGTGCCTGCGACTCGAGTGCTGCACGCTGCTCGTCGGTGATCACGTCGTCCATGTTGAGCGACACCGAACGCAGAGAGGGCTGTTGCACCCGATCGGCCATGATGTTCTGCCCGGCCTCGGATGCCGTGAGCCACATGACGAAGGTGTTCGCGGCATCCTTCACCTTGCTGCTCGCAGAGACGGCGAAGCCGACATCGGGCCCGCCGAAGAGGAAGTCGGTGTCTGCGCCGTCGACGAGCGCCGGCACCTGGTAGGGCATGTAGATGGACGCACCGGAGGCCTCGCCGTAGATCTCGGTGAAGTCCTTCATGCGGGCGTTCGTCGTGTTGCTGTTCTCCCAGGTGCCGTTGATCATCAGCACCGCCTCGCCCTTGCGGAACGAGTCCGAGGCATCGGGATAGGCGGTCATGCCCAGGGCGCCGTCCTGGAAGATGCCGTCGTCGAAGAGCGACTTCCACTGCGCGAACGACTCGACGAACGTGTCGGAGTCGAACGGCGTCTCGCCGTCGATCGCCTCGTAGAACGCGCCGGGCTCGATCTGATTGGCGATCACCTGGAACACGTCGATGTTCTGCCACGCGTCCTTCGCGCCCTGCGTGATGCAGTCCCGGCCAGACGCCTGCACCGCGGCGCAGAAGTCCACGAGCTCGTCGCGGTTGGTCGGCATCGTGAGCCCGAGCTCGTCGATGATCGTCTGGTTCGCCCAGACGATGCCGCCTCCTGTGATCATCCAGGGGGCTCCCACGAGCTTGCCATCGACCGTGAGCTGCTCGGATGCCGTGATGAGGTCGGCCCAGTCGCCGCCGAGCTCCTCCTCGAACACCGGCGCGAGGTCTTCGGCGAGGGGCGCGAACTGCGTCGTGAGCGCACCCACCTGCGTACCGAACACGTCGGGACCGGATCCGGACTGCACCCCGAGCTGCACCGTGCTGGCGTAGTCGGAGTACTGGATGAACCTGTGCTCGATCTTGATATCGGGGTGCTCCTTCTCGAACGCCTCGATGTACGGCTTCGCCGTGGCCTGGTCGGGGTTCCACGACCACCAGGTCACGGTGGTGGTGCCGCCGTCGCCCGAGCCGGAACCGCCATCGGTGGAGCCGCAGCCGGTGAGGGCGAGCGTCGCCGCCGCGAGGGCGGCGACGGGTACCGCGAGCATGCGGCGCTTCATCGTCGTGTGCATGCGCAAACAACCTCTCTGTTGATCGATCTCTCTTGTTGCTCGATGCCGAGTCGGGATCTGCTCGGCAGCTGTGCCGGTCAGGGCCGGAACGCGTTCTCCACCCACAGAGCGCTGGGCAGCTCGACGAGTCCGATCACCCATTCCGCCGTCTCGCGTTCCTGAGGGGGCTGTTTCACCGCGACGGTGAGCTCGTGCGAGCCCGGGCTGAGGGTGAAGTCGACGTACTGTCCCACGGGGGCCATGTGCGGCGCGGGGAACATGAACTGGCTTCCCTGCGCTCCATGCAGGAACTCGCCGTCCAGCCAGATGCGGTGGTGTTCGGTCGAGTTGAACATCAGTCGCACGTTCTCGCGACCACGGCCGTCGAGCGAGAACGTCAGCATCAGGATGCGGTCCTCGAAGGCTGTGCGCGGCATGCGCGTCCAGGTGCCGTCGAGCTCGGCGTCCTCGTACGTGATTCCCTCGGGAAGGGCGGACCCGACGGGCGGGAGCTCGGTTTGGTCACGAACGTCCCACTTGCCATGGGTGGTGTTGTACCAGCCCTTGCGAACAGGGATGCGGTGCTGGGCCGGGTCGAACCCGACGGTCTGCGGCGCGGGAGCGTCGACGTCGAGCCGTCCGGCGAGCTCGATCACCATGTCGGTGAACTCGTCGAGCGTGGCGGGCGGCTCGATGCCGGTGATCTCGTCGTTGAGCACCAGGTCGCGCCCGATCGGGGCGAGCCAGCGCTCCTCGATGCGCGAGGCGTCGATGATCCCCAGCAGGGCGCCGAGCGTGGCGGTCGAGCTGTCGCAGTCCTCGCCGCTGTTGTTGCAGATGAGGATCTGTTCCGAGAAGGTCGTGCCGGCCAGCCAGCCCAGGATCACGAAGCCGGTGTTGGGGCGCACGTCTGTGAAGTCGGAGCGTCCGAAGTCGGCCATGATGCGGGCGCGCACGTCGATCCAGTGCAGTCCCTCGCGCACCCACTGCCTCGTGCGCGTGACGACGGCGTGGATGTCGCTGGACTCGGGGATGCCGGCGAGCGCGCGGTCGATGATGGTGTCTGGGTCGGATTCCACGAACGCGATCGACTGGAGCCGGGCGAGGAACTGCGCGGCGATCACGCCTTCGCCGGCGTGGTCGAAGCATGCGTCCTCGTACGCGTACGCGGCGGCGCGATCGGGGTCGCCCGGTGCGAGGCAGGCCCACAGCTCACTGCGGATGGCCGCGCCTTCGCCGCACGTGAACCAGTTGTCGAACGAGCCGGTGTACGGGGGCTCGATGCCCTCGGCCAGGTTGCGCATCGCGACGCCGTATTCGTTCCAGGGGAACTCGACGTGGTCGCGCCAGCAGTCGGCGATCAGCGACCGCTCGACCGTGGTCGCTCCGCGCTCGTGCATCACGCAGGCGTAGAGCACCTGCAGGTCGAGGTCGTCGTTGGGGACCATCTCGTCGGGAACGGGATAGTAGAAGTCTGCGGTGAGGGGCCCGCTGAGGCCCTCGAAGGTCTGGCCGAGGGTGCCCCCGACTGCCTTGCCCAGCCAGCAGCCCAGGATCTTCTCGCGGTACGCCGTAGTCACTGCACATCCTTGTGTTCGGGATCCGGGCACAACGGCGCGGATCAGACGTTTTGTATCGTTTCAGCGATCCTGGCACAGGCGTGACCGATCCCGCAACCCCCGGGTGTATCGGAAAAGCGGCGGAATTCAGGTCATAGCGCGGTGTTTGACGCGCGTCCTGGCTGTGTGCTTTGCTTTCCGAAAGCGGAGATTATGAAACGTTCAACCACGAACGTGCCGCGCTCGATGACGAGAGACGAGAGACGAGAACCATGGCGACACAGGCGCTGAGTCGAGAGACCCTGCACCGCAAGACGATGGGCTGCTGGCTCGGCAAGGCCGTCGGGGGCACCCTCGGGCAGAACTTCGAGGGACAGGAAGGACCGCTGGCGGCGACCTTCTACACGCCGGTGCCCGACGAGATGATCCCCAACGACGACCTCGACATCCAGGTCGTGTGGGCCTACCTCCTCGACCGCGAGGAGCGACCGAGAGTGAGCCGTGATCTGCTGCGCACAGGCTGGCTCGAGCACATCGAATTCCCCTGGAACGAGTACGGAGTCGGCATCCGCAACCTGCGGGCCGGTATCCGCCCGCCATGGTCGGGGTCGCACGACAACTGGTACCGCAACGGTGAGGGCGCCGTGATCCGCACCGAGATCTGGGCATGCCTCGCGGCAGGCGACCCCGAGCTCGCCGCCAGGTACGCCTATGAGGACGCCTGCATCGATCACGCCGATGACGGGCTGAACGCCGCGTTGTTCATGGCGTCGATCGAGGCCGCGGCCTTCACCGAGTCCGATGTCGACGCTCTTCTCGACATCGGCATGTCGGCGATCCCCGCAGACTCCGTGCTCGCCCGCACCGTCGCCGATACGAGGAAGTGGTGCGCAGAGGGCCTCGACTGGCAGGAGGTGCGCGCGCACGTCATGCAGGAGTACGGCTCGGTCGACTTCACCGACGTGCGCATGAACACCGCCTTCTTCGTCATCGGCTGGCTGCTCGGGCGGGACTTCTCGGAACGCATTCTCATTTGCAACAACTGCGGGCAGGACACCGACAGCTCCACCGCCTCGCTCGGAGCCGTGCTCGGGATCATCGACCCCGACGGCATCCCGCAGGAGTGGTTGGAGCCGATCGGACGCGATCTGGTGCTGAGCCCGGAGATCGTCGGCATCGAGCACCCCGCCACCCTCGACGGCTTCACCGATCTCGTGCTCGATCTGCGTGAGCGCATCGACTACGCCGAGCCCGAGTTCGACGATCCGGGGCCCGCCCCTGTGGCAGGGCTGGCCGTGCAGCTCGGCTTCACCGACTTTCTCGATCGGGCCCACATCGGCAGCAGGTTCCTGCCGAAGCCACACGAGGCGATGCCTGAGATGCCGGCCGGAACGCGCGAGACGTATCTCGACGGCACGGTGCACCGCATGGCGCGCGCGGACTTCGAGAGCGATGTCGCGGTGATCAACTACCGTTTCCGGGTCGATTCCGACAGGCGGGTGCGAGTCATGTTCAACACGACAGAGCAGATGATCGCGTGGCTGGATGGCGAGTTCGCCTTCGCCCGCGAGACCGGAGGCCGAGGCGAGGCCGGCTCGATGTGCCCTGCCGTGCACGGCCCGCCCGTGAACCAGTCGGTCGTGCGCTCGCTCTCGGCCGGAGAGCATGAGCTCCGCGTGCTCGTGCGCCGTCCGGTGCAGCAGCGCGAGGCGGAGTGGGTCGTCGGCTGCGCTGATCCGCAGACGGGCATGTGGCTCGACGGGGCATTCGATAACGTCATCGGTTAGCGGCGTCGCCGAGCGCCCGATCGGAAGGAGGGGAACATGAGCGCCAGCATCCGTGATGTGGCCAACGACGCAGGCGTGTCGCTGGGCACGGTCTCGAACGTGCTGAACCGCCCTGATCGCGTCGCGCCGGCGACGGCCGCGCGCGTGTTCGCGTCGATCGAGCGACTCGGCTTCGTGCGCAACGACGCCGCACGGATGCTGCGGGCGGGGCGGAGCAAGACGATCGGCATGATCGTCCACGACGTGCGCAACCCCTTCTTCACCGATGTCGCGCGAGGCGCCGAAGAACGCGCGGCGCAGGCGGGGCTCTCCATCTTGCTGGGCAACAGCGACGACGAGATCGAGCGCGAGGCCGGCTACGTCGGGCTCTTCGAGGAGCAGCGGGTGCTCGGCGTGCTCATCGCGCCGCTACGAGAGGAGCTCGAGGCGCTGCACCAGCTCACCAGTCGTGGGACCCCGGTGGTGCTTGTCGACCGCTCCGACCCGCAGGGGCGGTTCCCCTCGGTGTCGGTCGACGACGTCGCCGGGGGCTATATGGCGACGCGGCACCTGATCGACTGCGGGCGAAAGCGCATCGCGTTCGTCGGTGGGCCGCGCAGCATCCGCCAGGTGTCAGACCGCCTCGAGGGTGCGTGGCGCGCAGCATCGGAGTCACCGGGGGTCACGATCGAGGTGATCGAGACGTCTGCCCTCACGGTGCTCGAGGGGCGCTCGGCAGGCGAGCTCGTGGCGCTGCGGGAGCCCGGCGATCGCCCTGACGGCATCTTCGCCGCCAACGACCTGCTCGCGACCGGCGTGCTCCAGGCGGCGCTGATGTCGGATCGCCTCCGTGTCCCCGACGACATCGCTCTCATCGGTTACGACGACATCGACTTCGCTTCCTCCGCGATCGTGCCGCTCACCTCGGTGCGTCAGCCCAGCGCGTTGATCGGGCGTACGGCGATCGATCTGCTGCTGCGCGACGGTGAGTCCGCGGGCTCGGAATCGGAGCAGGTGGTGTTTCAGCCCGAGCTCGTGGTGCGGGCGTCGACCCGTGCGCAGGACGGAGACCGGGCATGACGGTTCCTCTGGTCGCGCTCGGTGTACCAGTGCAGTCCTTCGCCGACGCCGTCGAGAGGGCGGGCGGCCGCGTGGTGCCGCTGGCCGAGGCCGACTCGCTCGTCTGGTCGGCGGGAACGCCGGCGGAGCTGCGGGCCGTGCTGCGCGCCCACCCCGGTGTGCGCTGGGTGCAGCTCGGCGCCGCCGGTGTCGACGGGTATCACGACGACGGCGTGCTCGCGGCCGGGCCCGTGTTCACCTCTGCCAAGGGCGCGTACGCGCGACCCGTCGCCGAACATGCTCTCGCGCTCACGCTCGCGTGCCTGCGTGAGCTGCCGCGAAGGGCGAAGGCGGCGACCTGGGAGACCCAGTCGGGGCGGATGCTCTACGGCAGCGAAGTGCTGATCGTAGGCGGAGGGGGCATCGCGCGGGAGTTCGCGCGCCTGATCGAGCCCTTCGGATGCCGCATCACGGTCGTGCGGCGATCGTCGGAGCCGTTCCCCGGAGCTGCGCGCACGATCGGCATCGACGGGCTGGTCGATGCCGCAGCCGAGACCGACGTGCTCGTGGTCGCGGCGGCTCTGACCGAACAGACGCGGGGTCTCGTCGGCGACGAGGTGCTGCGTCGACTCCGACCGCACAGCGTGCTCGTGAACGTGGCGCGGGGCGCGATCGTCGACACCCAGGCGCTCGTCCGAGAGCTGCGGGCGGGCACGTTCGCCGCCGCGGGACTCGACGTGACGGAGCCAGAGCCGTTGCCCGACGGGCATCCGCTCTGGGCGCTGCCGAACGTGCTCGTCACGCCGCACACGGCCGACACCCCCGACATGATCGAGGCGCTGCTCGCCGTGCGCATCGAGCAGAACGTGCGAGCCCTCGCGGCCGGCGAGCCGTTGACCGGCGTGGTCGACGCGAGGCTCGGGTACTGAACACCCGCCCGCTCGCCGTGGATTCGTGACAGCTCGTGCGACCCGTTATGATTGCAGGACGCATCCGTGCTCACGGGCCGGATGCCTGGAGACGTCGCATAGTCAGGCCTAGTGCACCACCCTGCTAAGGTGGAGTCCCCTCACGGGGACCGAGGGTTCAAATCCCTCCGTCTCCGCCAAAAAGGTCCTGATCAGGGCTAGATTCCGAAGCTGCGGGCATCCGGTATTTGTGCCGTTTGCGGAGCCGATAGCGCCAAAGTTGCCGTGGAGTTGCCGGGATTTCTGAATGCCCATTCGGCGGCGGCCAATCGCTGGGCGAAATCGAGCCGTTGGCCCTCGCCGAGTATGTGGGCGTAGACCGCAAGGACTGTGCGTGCGTCGTCGCCCAAGTACTCGGCGACTTCATTCACCGGCGTGCCCATCCGGAGCCAGGTGGAAGCCGCATAGTGGCGGAGCGCGTGCGGTCAAGTCTCCGGTAGTGGTGTAGTGCGGTGTCCTTCGTGGTGATGGTTAGGCGCTGAGTTCGAGAACGGTGTCGGTCACACCCTCGGCTGCGGTGCCGGGGACGAGGGTGAGTCTGCTCTTGGCGAGGATGTCGAGGCCGAGGTAGCGGCGTCCTTCTGCCCGTTCGTCAGTCTGCTCGGCGAGGACGGCGCCGACGAGGCGGATGATCGCGTCGCGGTTGGGGAAGATGCCCACCGAATCGGTGCGGCGGCGGATCTCCCGGTTGAGGCGCTCGTTGGGGTTGTTGGACCAGATCTGCTGCCAGAGCCCTTCCGGGAACCCGGCGAACGCGAGGATGTCCGCTCTCGCGGCGTCGAGGTGCTCGTGCGCGTCGGGGAGCTTCCCGTCGACGTAGTCCAGCAGCCGGTCGAACTGCGCATTCACGCTGTCGGCGTCGGGCTGGTCGTAAACGGAATGCAGCATCGCTTTGACCGCCGGCCACATGGCCTTGGGCGTCACGCTCATCAGGTTCGCCGCGTAGTGGGTGCGGCAGCGTTGCCAGACCGCGCCGGGCAGGTTCGCTGCGATGGCCTCGACGAGCCCGTGGTGGGCGTCGGAGGTGACCAGGCGGACCCCTCCGAGGCCGCGGGCGACGAGGTCGGCGAAGAAGCTGTTCCAGGCGGCTCCCGTCTCGCTGGTCGCGACGCGCAGACCGAGGACCTCACGGCGCCCGTCGGCGTTGACGCCGGTCGCGACGAGCACGACCGCGTTGATCACCCGCCCGCCCTCACGGACCTTCATGGTCAGCGCGTCCGCGGCGACGAACGTGAACGGGCCCGCGTCACCCAAGGGGCGGTGGCGGAACTGGTCGACATGCTCATCGAGCTCGGCCGCCATCCGGGACACCTGCGACTTCGACAACGAGTGGATCCCGAGGGTCTTGACCAGCTTGTCCATCCGACGGGTCGAGACACCGGCGAGGTAACAGTCTGCGACGACGGTGATCAGCGCGGTCTCCGCGCGCTTGCGCCGCTCGAGTAGCCATTCCGGGAAGTAGGTGCCAGAGCGCAGTTTCGGGATCGCGACGTCGACGGTCCCGACGCGCGTGTCGAGATCGCGGTGCCGGTAACCGTTGCGCTGTGCCGTGCGGCCGGGGCTGGGCTTGCCCCATTCCGCGCCGACCACGGCGTCCGCGTCGGCGGACAGCAACGCGTTGATCATCGTCTGCAGCAGGCTGCGCATCAGATCCGGCGACGCATCGGACAACGCTTCGCTAAGCACACCGGCAGGGTCGACAATATGAGGAGCGGTCATCGTGATGACTCCATTCGAGTGAGAAGTAGAGAGCTTTCTCGAAGGATCACACGGTGACCGCGTCTACGTCGTGAACGACGAGCCGGACCACCGCGCGCTACACCACTATGCGGGACTCAACTGGCCGTTTGGGGGACAAGCGCGTCAGAGTGGCCCCACAACGGAGCGGTTCGGTCTGCTGACTTGATCACGATCTGAACGGTACACCCGTTCACTTCCAGAGTAAATGGTTAATCAGTGCGGTTTCCCTAGACGGGCTCGGAGCACGAGAGCGCAATGGGGACATGCCGAAGTATGCGCGTCCTGCCGATGGAGACGGAGCCGAGGGGCCTCTCGCGATTCTGGGAAATCGTGTGATGGCCGGCATCATTCGCCAGTTGCGCAGGACGCCCAACGTAGGACGTAAGGTCATTGCGGACGCACTCCAAGTGGCGCCGTCGACACTCGTGCCGTATTTGAGTGAGCTCGAAGTTGCCGGATTGGTGCTTGCGGATCCGCCTCGGGGCGAGCGCAAGCGGGGGGAGTGGGTCGTGTACCGCGTCAATGACGAGGCAGTGACGGAGATCTTCCTGCGGCTGGGGCAGGAAATCGGGGAGATCTGAACGGCAGCCGAAGATCCATGCACGTAGGACCTGGACAATATCCCGGCTGGGGCGCAAGTCGTTGCGTCACCGGGCGCTTTTCGGAGCGGACAATGCAACGCAATGGGATCCGCCCGCGCACTCTCACGACCACGGCCGGGACCTCGAGCTGCGGCTCCGGAAGCCGCGTCAGGGGTCGTTCTTCCCGTCGCTGCGGGAAAGCCGCCGGGTCGATCGGGCCCTGTTCCCGGTCATGATGGAGGCGTACGTTCACGGCGTCTCGACGGGGAAGAACGATGACCTGATGAAGGCGCTGGGCGCGGACACCGGGATCTCAAAGTCCGAGGTATCGCGGATCTGCGCGACCTTGGACGAGGACGTTGCCGCGTTCCGCGACCGACCACTGGCTGACACGACCTATCCGTATGTGTTCCTCGACGCGACCTATTGCAAAGTCCGCGTAGGCCGAAGGGTTGTCTCCCAAGCCGTGGTCGTCGCGATCAGTGTCGCCGCCGACGGGCGACGCGAAATCCTCGGCTTCGAAGTCGGTGAGACCGAATCACAGCCGTTCTGGACCAGCTTCCTCCGCTCGCTCAAAGCCCGAGGGCTCCTACGGGGTCACGCTCGTGATCGCCGGCGCACACACGGGGCTGATCACCGCGATCGAGACCGTGTTCGCCGGCTCTGCGTGGCAGAGATGCCGGGTCCACTTCATGCGGAACGTGTTCTCCAACGTCCAGAAGGCGCGCCATAATCCACACAGCTGATCCCGCTCGGTGTCGAGAAACTCCACCACACAGCGGGACTTCATCTCAGAACTCTCCACGCGTGTTCAAGGCCACGCTTATCGACGCTGGTGCGCACGTGCTCAAGGTGCAGGGCCGTCTGCACGAGCGCGGAGCGCAGATATCCGCCGGCCATCGATGAAAGATCGACGCGCCAGGGCAGCATCTCCGCCACTCGCCATACGTCGATCGCAGGATCCTTCTGCCACGCCGATCGGACCAGCCCGTTCCTCCGGAGATGGTGGAGCGCGATCTGCTGAGAGCGTTCGGCGATACCGAGGAACCTGTACTCGTGGCCGGGGCACGCCACAGCGTCGTCGTAGGCGGTCAGCTGTTGCAATGAGCTCAGCAGATCGTCGAGCGCGAGGGGGTTCAGAACCCCCGCGTCGAGTCCGAATCCCGGGTTGATGCGGGGCAGAAGCGCGTCGCCGGTGAAAAGGAGCCCATGCGTCGCGTCGAAGAGGGCGATGTGCCCGGAGGTATGCCCGGGCGTTCGGACGATGGCCAGGCTACGTCCGGGGATCTCCAGGCTCGCGTCATCCGCGATGTGGTGGTCGACGGTCAACGCGGTTGCCTGCTTGTCGGCGATTCTCGCGGCGTCGACGAGTTCCCGACGCCGTGCGTCTGGAACCCCCCATTTGCGGCTCAACTCCTGCTGTCGCAGCCCTGGGTCGCCGTTGGATGGCCGATCCTCCCGGTGCAAGCGGATCGTCGCACCGGAGACCTCACGAACCCAGCCGGCGAGCCCCAGGTGATCGGCATGCCCGTGAGTCGCCGTGATGGATCGAACCCGCTCGATACCCCCGAGCGCCAGAAGCGAGCGTTCCAGATGCCGGCGGTTCTCCGGGGTGTCCACTCCCGTATCGATGAGATGGAGATCTCCGTGGATGTCTCTCAGTGCATACGAGAGGGTGTACTTAGGCTGAGCATGAGCGATGGGAACCGGTAGGACCCATGTTTCGTCGTCGATGCGCTCGGTTTGCAAGCTCGCCGTGAAATCAACGGTGCCGATCGGCCGCACGGTCACTCCTCAGGCTCGATTTTAGATATTCTACAAAATATTGACGGTGGGTCCGTTCTTACGTAGGCTCACCTTAGTAGCTCGGATGTCGACGACGGGTCTCGAGCCGTCAGACGCACGTGAAAGGCAGAGGACATGGGCAAGAAGCTGACATTGTGCGCGAGCCATGCGCCCGGCATGGATCGCGACACCGAGGGCGCGCTCGGCAAGGAATTCCGCCGCGGCGTCGCCGAGGCGCGAGAGCGGGTCGCGGAGTTCGACCCGGAACTCGTCGTGCTCTTCGGCGGCGACCACCGCAGGGCCTTTGCTCGGGTAGCGCCTTCCTTCGCCGTCGCCTATACCGCGGATCTCCTTCCCGAAGGGGGGCATGAATCGGCACCGCTGAACGTCCCGACCGAGCTCGCGCGCGAGCTGGCCTTCTCCCTCGTCGCGGCGGACTTCGATATCGCGGTGGGCCGCGATGTCTCTCTGGACCATGCGTTCGGGCAGCCGCTCCATCACTACCTGGCGGATCCCGTGACCACAGAGGTCATCCCGGTGCCGGTGAACTGCGCGAGCCCTCCTCTTCCTTCCGCTGCGCGTGCACTGGCATTCGGCCGCCAGGTCGGAGCGTTCTTCGACCAGCTCGACAAGCGCGTCCTGTTCATCGGTACGGGCGGTCTCTCGCATTCCCCGCCGAGCCTCGAGGACGAGCGTCACGACAAGAGCGAGGAAGAGCGTCGTGCGCAGATCGAGGCGGGTAAGGAGCAGGCCTCGCAGGCCATCAAGCCCGATTGGGACAGAGCGTTCCTGGACGCCGTCGGTCGCTGGGACGAGACGGAGCTCCTGCGCCTCGCCGATCGCGCGACGGAGGATGCCGGGGTGGGAGCGAACGAGGTCCGCACGTGGCTGGCTGCGGGAGCGGCCGGCGGCGGCCGGCCGGTTACGCCGCTCGCCTATGAGCCGGTTCCGGATTGGATCACGGGCATGGGAGTCGCCGTCTCCAGTCCGTCATAGGACATCGAGAGCATGGTGGGGTCGGCGTCCGCGTCGGCCCCATCGTCGGGTGTAGAGCGAGCACTCAAAGTGCAGATATAATATATTTAGAACGGTTCGACGAGGAGCGAGACGATGAGCGACTACCAGAGCATCTGGTTGATGTTGGCAGAGCTGGATTTCGAGCAGAGATGGCTTGACATCGATGGGGTGCGCACGCGGGTCGCGATCGCCGGGCCGGAAGACGGGCAGCCGGTCATCCTGTTGCACGGCACGGGGGGTCACTGGGAGACGTTCGCTCCGACCATTCCAGCGCTGAGCGACCAGTACCGGTGCATCGCGGTGGACATGATCGGAAACGGCTTCACCGACAAGCCCGACTATGACTACGAGATCCAGGTCTACGTCCGCCACATCCTCGGCGTCATGAAGGAACTGCACGTCGAACGCGCGCACTTCATCGGGATGTCGCTCGGCGCCTGGGTCTCGGCGAAGATCGCGCAGCAGCATCCGGAGCTGGTCGACAAGGTCATCCTCATGTCGCCGGCGGGTCTCATCGCCACACAGGAGAACATGGCGCGCATCCGCGCCGAGCGCACCAAGGCGGTGCAGGATCCGAACTGGGACTCGATCAAGGCGATGTTCAATCACCTCATCGCCGACGAAGAGCGGCGGCTGCCCGACCTCATCGGGCTGCGTCAGGCGATCTACCGGCGACCCGACACCCTCGCCACGATCGATCATCTGCTGGCGCTGCAGAACTACGAGACGCGTGAGCGGAACCTGCTCAGCGAGGATCAGTGGCGCGAGATCCAGGCGCCGACGATGGTGGTCGCGTCGGGCAAGGACCACGGCGAGTACCAGAGCACCGCGCGCCAGGTCGCGAATCTGATTCCGAACTCCACCGTGTTCGAGATGCCCGAGGTGCGGCACTGGCCGCACTTCGAGGACCCGGAGGCCTTCAACCCCGCCGCCGTCGCATTCCTGGCGGAGTGACATGATCAGCACCGCCGATGCTCGCCGACTGGCCGATGAACTCCACGCTGCTCGTCGCGACGTCACGACCGTGCGACAGATCTCCCTGCGTCATCCGGATCTGACCGTCGTCGATGCCTACGCAGTGCAGCGGGCGTGGGTCGAGCGCATGCTCGCGGACGGCCGGGTCATCGTGGGGCGGAAGGTCGGGTTGACGTCGATGCCGATGCAGCGATCGATGGGCATCTCGGAGCCGGACTACGGTGTGATCACCGACGATATGGTCTTCCCTTCCGGAGGCGACGTCGAGGTCTCGCGCTTCAACTATCCGCGGGTCGAGATCGAGCTCGCGTTCGTTCTCGCCGAACGGCTGGCCGGGCCCGGGATCACCGCGGCGGACGTGCTGCGCGCCACGAGTCACATCTCGCCGTCGATCGAGATTCTCGACAGCAGGGTCGAGATGACGGATGCCGCGGACGGGCATCGCCGCACGATCGTGGACACGGTCTCCGACAATGCGGCGGATGCCGGCATGATCGTCGGACCGGGGATCCTGCAGCCCGCCGACCTCAGCCCGCGCGCGCTCAGCGCTGTGCTGTACATCAACGGCGTGATCGAGGAGACCGGGGTGGCCAGCGCTGTGCTGGGGCATCCCGCCGCAGCCGTGGCTTGGCTCGCGAACAAACTGGGCGAGTACGGAGATGCGCTCGAGGCGGGCCAGGTCGTGCTGTCCGGTTCGCTGATCCAGTCGATCCCCGTGCGCGCCGGCGACGTCGTGCACGGCGACTTCGGGGAACTGGGGGCGGTGACGTGCCGGTTCGTCTAGACGAGTTCGAAGCCGCCTCGCCGGCCCTCGCGGCCCGCGCATGGCGTGAGCGGCTCGCGGGCGGCGACGTGCTGCTCGGGCTCTGGGTGGTGTCGTCGTCTCCGACGGTGGCAGAGATACTCGGTGCATCCGGAGCGGACTGGATCATCATCGATGCCGAGCACTCGACGAATCCGCTGCCGGCGATCGTCGACCAGCTGCGAGCGCTGGCGGCATCCTCGCCCTTTGCCGTCGTGCGCGCAGCCTCGAAGGATCCGCTGGAGCTCGCTCGGCTTCTCGACGCAGGAGCTCCTGGGCTGATGGTGCCCATGGTGGAGTCGCGGGAGCAGGCCGAAGCGGTCGTACAGGCGACCAGGTATCCGCCGCGCGGACGACGCGGTGTGGGCGGCGGATTCGCGCGCGCCACCCGATGGACCGGGATATCGGACTATATCCCCCGCGCCGAGGAGACGTTCTCGCTCATCGTCCAGATCGAATCCCTCGCCGGCATCCAGGCCCTCGACGAGATCCTCGGCGTCGATGGCATCGACGGCATCTTCATCGGGCCGGCCGATCTCGCCGCGTCGCTCGGGCATCTGGGCAACCCCCGGCATCCTGATGTGCAAGCGGCCGTCGAAGGCGCCATCCGCAAGGCCGTCGAGGTCGGGGCGGTGGCCGGAGTGAACGCCTTCGGGGTTCCCGACGCCCTGCGCTATCGCGATGCCGGGGCGCAGCTGCTCGCAGTCGGCGCAGACGTCACGCTTCTCACATCCGGAAGCGCGGGGTTGCTGGCGCAGTTCGCTCCGGCCGAGAGCGACCCGGGCGCCGCATCCGACACAGATCGATATCGCACAGAGTAAGGAAGACCGAATGAGAAGCATCGAACGGGACGTCGCGATCGTCGGTGCCGGACCGGCAGGCGTGACCCTCGCCGCACTGCTGGCCGAGTACGGCGTGTCCGTGCTCTTGATGGATCGAGCCGAGGACGTCGTCGAGGAGCCCCGTGCTGTCGGCATCGATGACGAGGCGCTGCGCACTCTGCAGTCGTTCGGCATGGCCGAGACCGTGCTCGACAACGCCGTGCGCAATGCGCCGATCCGCTATTACGACTCGAAGCGCCGCATCCTCGCGCACGTGGCGCCCAGTGCCCGGCCGTACGGGTGGCCGCGTCGCAACCTGTTCTTCCAGCCGAATCTGGAGAATGTGCTGCGGGAGCACCTGTCGTCCCGCGAATCCGTCGAGCTGCTGACCTCTTGCGAAGCGGTCGAGCTGACTCAGGATGCCGATGGCGTGTCCATCGTCGCGGAGCAGCAGGGCGAGCGTGTCGAGATCCGCGCGAAGTACGCAGTCGGCGCCGATGGCGGGAAGAGCTTCGTGCGCCGTGCCGTCGGTATCGAGCTCGAGGGCGACACCGCCCCGATGAAGTGGCTCGTCGTCGATGTCGAGAAGGACACCTGGGACGCGCCGTACTCCGCCGTGTACACCTCGCCCGAGCGGCCGTCGATGACCATCCCGCTGCCGTTCGGCTACCGTCGGTTCGAGTTCAAGATCCTCGATGGCGAGGACCCGGACAGCATGGCCGAGCCGGAGATCGTGGCGAAGCTCATGAAGCCCTACTATCCGAACTCCCCGGTCCCGCCCGCCATCCGCCGGCGCATCTACTGGCATCATTCCCGCACCGCGGCCACCTTCCAGCGCGACCGGGTGTTCCTCGTCGGCGACGCCGCCCACCTCCAGCCGCCGTTCTTCGGACAGGGCATGAACTCGGGGATGCGGGACGTCACCAATCTCGCCTGGAAACTCGGATTCGTCCTCGGGGGCACGGCGTCGCCCACGCTCTTGCGCACCTACGATGCCGAGCGGCGCGACACGGCGAGGGAGATGGTCGACTTCGCCACGGGGATCGGCCGGCTGTACCACCCGCGCAGCCGTTTCACCGAGGCCGTGCGCAACGTCGCCTTTCGAGGGATCCAAAAGGTTCCGGGCGGGCGGGACTACATCCTGCAGATGAAGTACAAGCCGGTGCCGCGATATCGTGACGGCTTCGTCATCGCTCCCGCACGTATCGACAAGTCGTCCTTGGTCGGAAGGGCATTCCCTCAGCCGCTCGTGCAGCGGCTGGATGGCTCGCGCGTTCGCCTCGACGACGTGCTCGGCAACCGCCTGGCGATCGTCGGTCTCGTTCCCGGCGTCGTCGAGGCGATCCCGGATGCCGTCGCGTCGCAGTTGGCTTCGCGCGGGGTCGTCGCCGTCCAGTCGCACGTCATGCCGTCGTATCGACGTGCGGGCCAGTTCGATCCGGAGCAGCGCGAGAACACGGGAGAGCTCGAGGTCATCGACGTGTATGACCTGGACGGCGGCCTGCGCGACCTTCACCTCGGCCGACCGGTCGACGAGGTCTACATCGTCCGGCCCGACCGTTATGTGGCCGCGACGTGCAAGGCGAGCGGACTGGGACGGGTGCTTCCCAAGGTGCTCCGGCTGCTCGGCGAGCCGGCGGCGGTGACGAAGTGAGCGATGTCGCCGGGGCGTCGTTCCAGGAGCGCATGGCCGCACTGCTCGACAAGGAGGCCGTGGCCGACGTGATCCGCCGTTATGCGTACGGGATCGATACGCGTGACGAGGCGCTGGTGCGGGCGTGCTTCGATCCGGACGCGGACATCGTCGGGACGGTGTCCAGCGGCCCGCTTCGCGAGTATCTGCCGCGACTTCTCGAGGATGTGAACGGATACGGTGCGACGATGCATCAGCTCGGCACTCAGCTGATCGACGTGCACGGCGACCGTGCCGCTGCGAAGAGCTATGCCGTGGCTCGTCATTTCCGCGATCCTGAAGGCACCGAGGAAGTCTTCGTCGTGGGTGTCCGCTATGACGACAGCCTTCGTCGCGACGATGGGGGAGGCTGGCGCATCGTCGAACGGCACGTCGTTCCGATCTGGCGAAGGACCCGAGCAGAATCGGAGCAGCGATGAAGATCTGCATCAACTTCCCGATGCGCGCGAGCAAGCACTACGCCCGGTGGATCGATGGCGGAAGGTTCGGCGACATCGCCGTCGCGGTGGAGCAGAGCGGCTTCGACGCGATCGCCGTGAGCGAGCATCCCTTTCCCAATCGCGAGTGGCTCGCCGAAGGGGGCCACCACGCGTTCGATCCGTTCGTCGCGCTGTCCGCCTGGGCGGCGGTCACTGACCGCATCGTGCTCATGACGGCGATCGCGGTCGCCGGTTACCGCAGCCCGTACCTCACGGCGAAAGCCGGGACCACACTCGACATCGTGTCGGACGGCCGCGCGGTGCTCGGACTCGGCGCCGGCTATCTCGAGCAGGAGTTCGAGGTGCTGGGCGCAGACTTCGCGAGACGCGGAGCACTCTTCGACGAGGCGGTCGCGGCGATGCGGGCCTCGTGGCGCGGCGAGGACTTCGACGGTCCCAACTACCCCGCTCACGGGCATGAGGCGCTGCCGGCGCCGGTTCAATCAGGCGGTCCGCCCATCTGGGTCGGGGGCAACAGCAAGGCGGCGCGCCGCAGGGCCGTGTCACTGGCGGACGGGTGGATGCCCATCGCTCAGGATGCGACCATGGCCGCGATCACACGCACCCCGCCGCTCACGGATCACACGGAGCTCAAGGAGCAGATCCGTGAGGTCGTCCAGCGCCGCGACGAACGAGACGAGGCACCCCTGGACATCGCTTTCACCCCCTTCGAGAAGCACGTCATGTCCACGGGTATGTCCGAGTATGCGCGAGCATTGCGCGACGCGATGACGGCGTACGAGGAGGCGGGCGTGAACTGGCTCGTGGTCGAGCCGCGTAGTCGCAGCCTTGCGGACTTCCGGGAGGATCTCGACACCCTCGCCGCAGGGCTGGGCCGTGCCTGAATCAACGTTTCTGACAGTATGTACACTCGATGTGGCGTCCTCGTGCCTTCGGCGACGAGGCGAACGTCTTGGTGAGGTGAAGGTGGCAATGGTGCACAACGTGCAGGAATCGGCATCCGTGGGTGCGGACGCGCTTTACGCATGGGATCCGACCCTGTGGCAGATGATCGAGAGGCGCGCCGCGGAGCGGCCCGACTCCGTCCTGGTGACCGATGAGAAGGGCGCCGTCGTCACATCGGCCGAGTTCCGAGTGCGTGCCGAGCGCGTCGCCGCCGGGTTGAGCGCACGGGGAATCGGCGCCGGTTCGATCGTCTCGTGGCAGCTGGCCAGCAACATCGAGTCGATGCTCGTGTTCGCCGCGCTCTGCCGTCTCGAAGCGGTGCAGAACCCCTTGATCATGATGCTGCGCGAACCGGAGGTCGACTTCATCACTCGCCAGGCGGAGTCCCGCCTGTTGATCACGAGCGAGCACTTCCGCGGATACGCGCACGGTGATATGGCCCGTTCGCTCGCCGCACGCCGTGACGGGTTCAGCGCCATCGTGCTGGACGAGTCCCGAGCGAACGGTGGCCTTCCCGATGGGGATCCTGCGACCCTTGCGCCGTTCGTAGGAGAAGATCCGGATGCGATCCGCTGGCTCTTCTACACGTCCGGAACGACTGCGGAGCCGAAGGGCGCACGGCATCGCGACCGGCATCTGATCGCCGGAGCGCATGTCTTCTGCGCGGCCGTTCGGCCCACGAGCGAGGACCGGATCGCCTCGGTCGCACCGATGGCGCACGTCGGCGGCATCCTCTATTTCATGGGTGCTCTCGTTTCGGGTGCCCGACTCATCATCACCGAGGTGTTCGATCCGGTCACGACCACTCGGCAGCTCAGCGAAGCAGGCGTGACGCTCTGCGGATCGGGTGTCCCGTTCATCCAAGGCTTCCTCGCCGAGCAGCGGGCGAATCCGGACGAGCCGCTCTTCCCGAATGTGAAGGCGTTCCTCATCGGCGGCGCCACGCGGATGCCATCGCTGCACGAAGCGGCGCGCGACGAGCTCGGCGGGGTCGGCGTGGTGTCGGGATACGGCGCCACCGAGGCGCCGTTCAGCTGCTGGGGAAGCCTCGGCGACAGCGACCGCCACCATGCGATCGCCGACGGACGCCCGGCAGAGGGCGTGGACGTGAGGATCGTGAAGGAGGACGGGAGCCTCGCCGCCGCTGGCGAGTCCGGCGAGATACGCATCGCCGGGCCCAACGTGATGGCCGGCTACGTCGACTCGAGTCTGGACGCTGACGCCTTCGATGCCGACGGTTACTTCCGGACCGGCGATCTCGGCTGTCTCGATGACGAGGGGTATCTCGTGATCACCGGGCGGATCAAGGATGTGATCATCCGCAACATGGAGAACATCTCGGCGCGCGAAGTCGAGTTGCCGATCATCGATCATCCTGCGGTCCTCATCGCCGCGGTCGTGGGACTGCCCGATGAGAAGACCGGCGAGCGGGTGTGTGCCGTCGTGGTGCCGGCCGATCCGTCGAGGCCGCCCAGTCTGGCAGATCTGTGCGCGCATCTGGAGAGTAGGGGGATCAACCGGCGCAAGCTGCCCGTGCAGCTGGAGATCGTGGACGAACTCCCCCTGAACGCGATGGGCAAGGTCATGAAGCAAGCGCTGCGTGAACGCCTCCTCGGGGCGGCCTCGTGATGGGAACGACGATGACTCTCGATCTGACGACGCTGCTCTTCACCGTCGAAGACCATGTGGCGACTGTGACGCTCAATCGCCCCGAACGTCTGAACGCGTTCAACGAGACCATGGTCGCCGAGTTCGACACGGTGTGGAGCACCGTGCGCGACACCGACGACATCCACGCCGTGGTTCTCCGCGCCGCCGGCGACCGCGCATTCTGCACGGGCGTCGATGCGCAGGACGGACCGTGGTGGCAAGACCAGCCGGTGTTCAGGCAGCAGGATCCGGGAGCGACGCTCGGTGCGAAGGCTCAGCAGGTGTGGAAGCCGGTGATCGCAGCGGTGCACGGCATGGCAGCGGGCGGAGCGATGTACTTCCTCAACGAGGCCGACATCATCATCGCCTCGGAGGATGCGACCTTCTTCGACCCGCACATGACCGCAGGGCTCGTCTCCGCACTCGAGCCGATTGGCATGCTTCAGCGGGGCGTGCCTCTTGGCGACGTGCTGCGGTGGGCGCTCACCGGAAACGATGAACGAATCACCGCGGCGACGGCGCTGCGGCTCGGGATCGTGACCGAGGTCGTGCCGCGCGAGGAGCTGTGGACGACGGCAGCTACGCTTGCGCGAACGATCGCAGCTCGCCGCCCCGATGCCGTTCAGGGAACTGTTCGTGCGATATGGGAGGCGCTCGACGTGTCCCCGACGATCGCCCGGCAGCGCGGACTCGCATATACCCAGCTCGGCAACGGGGAGCAGGCACCGGATGTGACGATTCCGCGTGTGAAGCCCACCTTCCGTTAGAGAGGCCGGAACCTAAGCGCTTCGGATTCCACCCGGGGGACGCGAGGTCTCCGAAGCCGAGATATGCTCGCGGACGGAATCGTTGGCTACCGCGAGCGCGAATGTTCCCAGCAGGCCGGCATCCAGCCGATGTGCGGACAGATCCTCGTGATAGTTGAGCACGTCCTTGGCCAGGAACTCGCGGCAGAAGTCCACGAAGGCCGCCGGGTTCGCCTGGTCGAAGGAGCGGGCGTGCGTCATCATCACGCTTCCGGCAGTGCCCCTGCTGAGCGCTTCCAGAGTCGATGCCGGATCGAGCCCGACCTCCTTCGCGAAGTGAGCCGCGTTCTCGATCACACCGTAGTGCGTGGCCAGCGAATACTCCTGTATGAGCTTGACCCAGTGCCCCGAGACAGGACCGCCGACATGGAGGATCGGATCTCCGTATAGTGCGAGGAGCGGTGCGACCTTGTCCTTCGCCGAGTCGCTGGCCCCGAGGATGATGTTGCACCTCCCGTCGGAGAGGTCATGCGGGGTGCCGTCCAAGAGAGCGTCGACGACTTCGACGCCGCGCGCGGTCGCTGCCTCGACCAGTCTGGCTGCGAAGCGGGGCCCGAGACTCGTGTGGCAGACGAGGGTCGTCCCGGGTTCGAGTCGGTCCATCAGTGCTTCGCTGCCCAGCAGGACCTCGGCGACCTGCGGTTGCGAGAAGAGGCAGATGAGGACGACCGACGCACCCACGACGGTGTCGCGCAAGTCCGCGACGACGGACGCACCGGCTTCGCGGACCAGTTCAGCGGTGTCTTTCTCCTCGACCCGTTCCTCGGCAGGCGCGCCCTCGAGTCCGTCTGCCGGACGTGCCAGAGGGTCGGTGATCGGCGGTGCGATCCTCCGGGTACGCGAACCGGGACGCACGTAGACCCGCACATCGTGTCCGGCCTGGGCCAGCTGATAAATGATCGGCAGTCCCATTCGTCCGGGACCCACCACCCCCACCGTCACGGATGGATACTCATCGCGAACGCTTGCCATCTCCGCCTCCTTGCGTTGATGTACTATATTGCATCTATAGTATAGAATGCATCACATCGACTGTCATCAGATTCCCATCATGGGCATCGTGCCTCGGTGGGAAGACCTGACGATCCCTGCGCGACGGAGCGCAGAAGGGAAGCTGAGACGATGGCCAGTTCAGAAGCACAGGCGTTGACGGATCTCTACAGCCACTGGGGCAGGCGCTTCGCCGCCGATCCGGCGATGGACCGCGACACCACCCTGGATCTGTACGACGGGTGGGCGCGCGTCACGGCGGAAGCCGAAGGAGTCAGTTACCGGACAGTCGACGCCGATGGAGTGCCCGCGCTGTGGGCACTGCCACCCGAACCCGCCTCGCATCCGGACGGCGCCGTCCTCTTCAGTCACGGCGGAGGGTACTTCGCAGGTTCTCCGGACAGCCACCGCAAGCTGGCGGGGCACGTGGCGAAGGCGTCCGGGACCCCGGTCCTCGTCTACGGCTATCGATTGGTGCCGGAGCATCTCCCGTTTCCGGATCCGCAGCTGGAAGACACGGACAAGGCGTTCAGCTGGATCGTCGCCTCCGGTGTGCCGGCCAGCCGGATCGCGCTGATCGGCGACTCCGCGGGCGCTGCGCTCGTCACGTTGTTCGTGCTCCGCCTCCGCGACGCGGGTCGCGCGCTGCCAGCAGCAGTGGTCGCGCTCTCGCCGATGTACGATCTGCTCGGCGAGAGCCCGAGTCTTACCGCGAACCTCGGGAAGGACCTGCTCACGACCCCCGAGCTGATCAGAAGCGCCGGCAGCGATCTTCTCGGGCCCGATAGATCCCCGGCTGATCCGGCTTACAACCCGCTGAAGGCGGACCTGGCGGGACTGCCGCCGTTCTTCCTATCGGTGGGGGGCTACGAAGGTCTCCTCGATGACTCTCGGCGGTTCGCTGCGAGGGCACGGGCCGCCGGCGTCGACGTGGAACTCGAGATCATCCCCGAGATGCAGCACGTCTTCCACTTTCTTGCCGGCAATGCGATCGAGGCGGACACATCCATCGCGAGGATCGGGCGCTTCATCGACGAACGCGTGGCTGCCGCCGCCCCCGGAGCAGGCCGGTAGACGACCGCGATCCAATACATCCATCTCCACTCTGAAAGGGAACCCTAAATGACCGATGTTGCAACGCGACCGACCACCGTCAAGGCAGGACCACGCCCGGACGACTACGTAGCCGCTGCCGAATCACTCATCCCGCTCATCGAAGCGGAATCGTCGAAGATCGAGGAAGCCGGGCGGCTCACCGAACGGGTAGTCGACGCGCTTGTCGCGAGCGGCATCCCATGGCTGCTCGTGCCGAAGGATCTGGGCGGCGGCGGGGGATCCTACGTCGAGGAGCTGGGGGTGCTCGAAGCCATCAGCTACGCGGACGCATCGACCGGATGGTCCGTCGCCGCATACACCGTGAGTCCGGCGCTTGCGGGCATCGGTCTTCCGGCCGACGGGCTTGCGAAGCTCTACGGCGGCGAGGAGAAGACGCTGATCTCGGGCTTCGGCATCCCCACCGGTGGAACCGCGCGAAAGGTGGAAGGCGGCTATGAGCTCACCGGCGCACGGATGCCGTTCGGCTCGGGCACCCTGCACACCACACGGGTGAACTACCCGGTCCGGGTCGTCGACGACAACGGCGAACCGATGTTCTTGGAGAACGGCGAGCCCGACGTGCGCACCGCATACCCGCCGACGTCGACGGTGACGTTCCATGACAACTGGAATGTCAGCGGCCTGCGCGGCAGTGGAAGCGGAGACTACGAGGTCGCCGCTCAGTTCATCGAAGAGGACTTCATCTACACGCTCGACATGTCGCGTCGACGCAAAGAGCCGCAGTACCTCTGGGGATATTGGGGAATCACCTACATCTTCCACATCGGGTTCGGCCTGGGCGTACTCAAGCGCGCAGTGGCGGAGGTCTCGAAGATCGTCGAGGGGAAGGCGCGCGGACCGATTCCCTCGTTGGGCGACTATGACCCGTTCCTCACCGAGTATGCGCGACACGAGGCTCAGTACCAGGCGGTGCGCTCCTACGCGTACTCGCTCGTGGCGCAGGTCGAGTCGGACATCGAAGCGACCGGTGAGCTCTCCGAGATCAACCAAGCCCGGCTGGGACAGCTCGCGACCTGGCTGCATGAGGTCGGCGGCGAGATCTTCGACTTCGCATACCACTGGGCCGGATCTCAGCCGCTTCGCATGCCCAGTGCGCTGGGGCGGGCATTCCGCGACTTCAAGGTCGCCCAGAACCATCTGGTCGTCGACCGCATCTGGTATCCGGGCTTTGCGAAGCCGATCATCAAGACCTGGCAGGGGTAGCACGATGTCACGGCTGGGTCTTCTACGGGACTGATGTCCAGAAGGCACGATCAGGCGCCGCCCGGGGACGTCCTCGGGCGGCGCCTGATCTCGCCGTCATCCGGATCCGTTGCGATGACCGATGAGCAGAAGGTAGCCGCGCTCCGATCCATCCGATCCGTGAAGGCGCGCTATTTCCGGTGCGTCGACGATCACGATTGGGATGGCGTCAGCAACCTGTTCACGCCTGCGGCCTCGATCGCCTACGGGGCTGAGCCGAAGCCTCGTGCTGTCGCGATGGCCGAGTCGGCGGCGCACATGGCGAGATACGAGTCCGTGCACAACGGGTACAACGCGGAGCTGTACGTCGATTCGCCCGTATCGGCGCATGGCCGCTGGCATGTGCAGGATCGTCTATATCGTCGTGTCGACGGATCCGACGATCTCTACAATCTCATTCACGGCTTCGCCTATTACGACGAGATCTACGAGTGTCTGGACGGCCGCTGGTTGATCGCGGGGCTCGTCTTCACACGAACGCGGAAGGATCTGCGAATGGGTGTCCGCAAGACCAGCGGCGGAGCGGGCTGGTGGGCGAGCGCGATCTCCGAGGAGGAACCGTGAGCGCGCCCTTCAGTCGTGCGTTGGCGATCGAGACCATCGAGCGGACGATGTCCCGTTATCTCTCCTGCATCGACGCGAAGGACTGGGATGGCCTTGCCGGGTTGTTCGCGTCCGGCGCGACGGTCAGTCTGCCCCACTACGAGACGCCGCGATCGGCGCCGGAGGCGATCGCCGGCTTCCGAAGATCGACCGCAGGAGCCACCACGGTTCATGCTGCGTTCACTCCGACCTTCGAGTTTCAGGGTGAGTCGCGCGCGCTGGGCAGGTGGAGGTGCGCGTATCGCGTGTATCGTCCCGCAGGGGACTCGAACGCCGAGTACTCTATGGTCGACGCCGTCGGACGCTACGAGAACGACTACGAGCTCATCGAGGAGGGGACGTGGTCGATCCGAGCCATTCGTCTCCATGTGGAACGGACCAGCTACTGGGATCGGGTCGACCGCGTGGCACACGATGCGATAGTCCCGGCCGAGCCGACGGTGCTATGAGCGACATCGCCGACGCGGACGATTTCGAGCGGATCTCACGACTTCGCGCGTTGTACTTCGCCTTCGTCGATGCGAAGAACTGGCGCGGTCTGGCCGATCTCTTCAGCCCGGATGCAACGATCGAGATGCCGCGCTACGACGGTCCCCGGCCGTATCTCGATGCGATCGCATCATTCCGGAGCGCTCTGGCCGGGGTGGAGTCCGTACACATCGGCTACATGCCGGACATCACGATCGATTCCGATACGTACGCCCACGCACGTTGGGGGATGGAAGACAGTCTCTATCGCCGGATTCCCGGCTGCCCCGGCTACTACGCGCTGCTCAATGGATTCGGCTATTACGACGACACCTATGTGCGCGATCGGGAGGCGTGGAGATTCCAGAGCATCCGTCTGACGCGCGTGCGAGAGGATCTCTTCCCTCGTGTGAGGCGTTAGCCTCGATATTTCGTCGGTCTCTTGAGTGCTCTCCTAACTGCCCACAGATACCCTTGATGTGTGGGGAGTTAGGAGGATTCTGTGTCTGTGAACGAGCTTGCGCCTGCGTTCACGCTCGGGGACGCGCGCGAAGCGGGTCTCAGCAAGGACCAGGTCTACTCGCTGCTCGACCGTGACGAGATCGAGCGCGTGGGGCGTGGCGTCTACGTACGCCCCGATGTCGTATCACCGGCCTTCATCACGCTTGCCGCTGCAACCGCGCTGCGCGAGGATGCAACGCTGTGCCTGACGAGCGCTCTCGTCCACCACGACCTGAGCGATGCGATCCCTTTCGCCTCCGACATCGCGTTGCCACGTGGAACCCACCAACCTGCCGGGCTGACGAATGTGAGCTGGCATAGCTTCGACCCGAAGACCTTTCAGATCGGACGCGAGCACGTCGACGCCGGAGAAGGAGCCAAGGTTGCTATCTACTCGGCGGAGCGGACCATCGTCGACTGCTTCCGACTCATGCACCAAGAAGGCAGTGATGTCGCGCACGAGGCGCTCAGGCGTTGGCTTCGCCGGAGACGGAACACGCCCGCGCGGCTACTCAAGGTTGCAGGATCGTTCCCCAAAGCGCTGCCTCGGATCCGCCAAGCGCTGGAGGTGCTCCTGTGACGCCTCCGACACCCTCCAGAGACACACCGGCAGGGCGTGCCTATAACGATCTGCGCAACCTCGCGCGGCGGCAGAATCGTGACCCCGCCGAGTACATCACCCTCTACGCGCTGGAAGGTTTCCTCGCACGGCTCGCAGCATCAGAGTCCGCCTCGGACTTCTTCCTCAAAGGCGGCGTGCTCATGGCGGCGTTTGCCGAACGTCGACCAACCCGAGACATCGACTTCGCCGCGCGCGGTTTCGCGAACGACATCCCCGAGGTCGAACAGCGCGTCCGCAGCATCCTCGCCGTCCAGCGTGACGACAGGCTCGAGTCCGATGTGGGCTCTGTCAGCGGTGAGCAGATCCAGATCAGGAGCACTTTCCACATCAGCAAGACGGCCTGGGAGCGAATCAACCATGAAAGCACGAGGCTATGCACACTTGTGGGCCGCGACGTCTGCCGTGGCCCACAAGTACGCTCACTCAGTCTTCGACGGTGATGAGCATGCCGTCCTTCTTCTCGCCGGTGATGGCCTCGAATCGGAAGCGGTCCGGCGTCGTGCTCTGCGTGTGGTCGTCGGGGAGGAAGGCCCGCTCGAACGAGATCCACGGACGCTCGTCGGCCGGCGCGCCGGACAGGTCGAGGTCTTCCAGAGCGGCCTTGACGGCCTCGGAGTCGACGGTCTTGGCCTGCTCCACCGCAGCCTTCCACAGCATGATCGCGTCGTACCCGATCGAGTAGGTGTGCAGCGCGACGGCCGAGGAGTCGATGTCCGGCAGTCGTTCGATCAGATCGACCAGGGCCGGGCTGCGATCCTCCGGCGCGATGTATGCCGAGATCGGGAACATCCCGTGCACGACGTTCTCGCGCAGTTCCGGAGTGGTGATGTCTGCGAAGTTCGACGCCGCGACGCCGAATCCGGTGATGGTGGGCACGTCCTCGGCGCCGGCCTTGATCCGCCCCTCGAACAGGCGGGGGACGAGGGTGCCGACGGCATCCATGTAGATGTAGTCGTTGCCCGCCCGTTTGGCCTCGATGAACGTCGAGGAGATGTCGATCGCCTCCGGATCGAACCGGTACACGTTGAGGTCGATTCCCAGCTTCTCGGCCGCGGGTGCGATCGCCGTCTGCGTGTTCTCGCCGTGCACGTCGTTCGGGACGACGAGCGCGATGCTCTTGCCGCCCTGATCGTGAACGTACTGCACGCCTGCCGACATCGACTCGGAGAATGAGACCGTACTCGAGTAGTAGTAGCTGTCCGGGTCGAACACGATCGCCTCCGGTCCCGCCGACGAGATGCCGATGATCTGCTCGCGCTTCAGGATCGGGCCGGTGGCCAGCACCTCGGCAGAGATGATGCCCGGGGAGATGAAGTCCGGCTTGTCGTGCGCCGCCAGATACTCCGTCAGCACCGACACAGCCCGTGTCGGATCGCTCTGATCGTCGAGCTCCGTCACCTCGATCTGCCGGCCGAGGAGACCGCCGTTCTCATTTATGTTGTCGATCGCCGCCCGCACACCGTCCATCTGCGCACGCGCGTTCTCCTGCAGGAACCCGGTGAACCCGCCCACCACGAGAACCTGCACCGGCTTCGAATCGTCGTCTCCACCGGCATCCGCCCCGCCATCGGCCGCACCGCAACCGGTCAGCGCCAGAGCGAGCACCGCAAGTCCGGCCATCGGTATGCGCATGCCACCACGTCTTCTCTTAAGGCTCATCTGCTGACACTCCTTCTGCTTCTCCATCGAAGTTCTAGTGAGGCTACGTAGTATATAGTCCACATAATGTAGAACCATGATACGCCATCCGGTGTTCGCGCATATGCCGCGTTGCCGGAGGCGCGAGCAGGAGCTCATCTGATGACTGGTGCGACGGAGTTCCCCACGACCGGCAAGGTCGTCGTCTTCGACGGGCCCGGCCTCCCGCTCAGAATCGAAGTCGAGCCGGTACTGCCGCCCGGGCGCGGCGAGACGCTCGTCCGCATGACGATGGCCGGCGTGTGCGGGAGCGATGTCCACCGCCTTGCGGGCCATCTCCCGGCTCCTGCGCGTCCCGTCTGCTTCGGGCACGAGGCGGTGGGAGTGATCGTCGAGCTCGGCGAGGGTGTGACGACGGACCGCGCCGGCGCGCCGCTCGCGGTCGGGGACCGGGTCTACTGGGCGCCTGCGGCGCCGTGCGGCGCATGCCCGGCTTGTCTCGCAGACAATCAGATGCTCTGCCGTGAGGTGAACTGGCCGGCAGAGGCGGGTACTCCCAATGGTGCGGCGTATCGTGAGATCGCAACGGTGCATCCTCGCTCATCGCTGTACCGCATACCCGAGGGGACGCTCTCCGAATCGGTGATCGCGTTCGGCTGCGCCATGCCCACCGCCATCACGGGGATCGAGCGTCTCGGCCGCTTGGGCCGGCATGTCGTCATCCAGGGTTGCGGCCCCGTCGGACTCGCCAGCACCCTTCTCGCCGGTCTCTCGGGCGCGGAGACGATCACCGTGATCGGCGATCCCGCATCTCGTCTCGATGTCGCTGCACATCTGGGTGCCACTGCGACCCTGCCGCTGACCTCCACCTCTCGGGACGAGCGCCGCGCGCGTGTCCTTGAGATCACGGGCGGAGAGGGTGCGACGGCGGTGATCGAGGCCGCCGGCAGCGCGGAGGCGTTTCCGGAAGGGATCGGGTTGCTCGGCATGAACGGTCGGTATCTCGTGCTCGGTCTGTACTCGGGCGCTGAGAAAGTCCCCTTCGACCCGGTGCCGATCAACAACCTCAATCTTCATATCGTCGGGAGCCTCGGCTACGCGCAGGATGCGCTCCTTCAGGCGATTCGGATCGCGACCGAGCACGGGGAGGAGTTCGGGTTCGACGAGCTGGTCGGCGAGCGTTTCCCGCTCGAGCAGACACAGGATGCCATCGCATCCGCGGCGCGGGGGGAGGTCGTCAAGACCGTCGTCCTGCCGACGTCGCCGCAACCGGCCTCTTGACGTCGTACGGGCTGCGGATCGCGCGGTCCTCACCCTCGTCGGCGACGTCGACCTACCGGGCCCGAGAGCATGTGCTCAGGCTTGGACTCCGATCAGATCGCGCCGGACGAGGGTGGGATCGAGGCGGTTCCGGCCGTGAGACCACCATCCGCGACGAAGGAAGATCCGGTGGAGAAACTCGACCGATCGCTCGCGAGGTAGGCGACGAGAGCGGAGATCTCCGTCGGATCGGCGAAACGTCGCATCGCCCAGGGGGCTGCTTTCTCATCGATCCCGCCGGTCATCCCTGTGCGCACGCCACCCGGGTGCACCGAATTGACGCGCACGCCGTCGGATGCGAGCTCCAGCGCCAGCGACTTCGTCAGTCCTGTGATGGCGAACTTGGACGCGGTGTAGCCGAATCGTCCGACGGATCCGATCAGACCGTCCGTTGATGACATGTTGATCACGGACGACGGAGCCGACACGCGCAACGCGTCCACCGCGGCGGATATCCCGAGAAAGGTTCCGGTGACGTTGACGGCCATGATGGCGTTCCACTGCTCCAGCGTGTACTCGTCGATGCTTCCGTGATTGAGGATGCCCGCATTGTTCACCAGGACCGAGAGGCTCCCGAACTCTGCCACCGTCCGGTCGACTGCCGCGCGCCAATCGACGGGTGAAGTCACATCGAGATGTACGTACCGCGCATCGGGACCGAGCTCTTCCGCGAGCATGCGGCCGGCCTCGTCATCGATGTCGCCAATCATCACCTGTGCACCCTCTCCGAGCATCACGCGGGCGTGAGATGCGCCCATGCCCCTGGCGCCGCCGGTGATGAGCGCGACCTTGCCTGCAAGTGATGACATCGGCGTCTTCCCTTCTCCTCAATGAATATAATATATTACATAGAAGAGTCGAACGAGGAGCCGATGGAATGAAACGCCTGGCGGGGAAATCCGTGCTCATCACCGGGGGAGCGCGAGGGATGGGGGAGTCGCACGCTCGTCTGTTCGTCGAGGAGGGTGCTCGGGTCACGGTCGCCGACATTGACGTCGAACGGGGCCTCGCGCTCGCTACGGAACTCGGAGACGGCGCGCAGTTCGTCGCCCTGGACGTGACATCGAGCCAGAACTGGGCCGAGGCCGTCGATGCGGTTCTCGCGCGCTTCGGTGCCCTGGATGTGCTCGTGAACAACGCCGGCATATCCCTGACCGGCAGCATGGAACAGACGTCGAGGGAGCAGTGGGAAGCCGTGCTGGCCGTGAATCTGACGGGTGCGTTCCTCGGAATCAAGGCTTGCACATCGGCTCTTAAGCAGTCACAGGGTGCCTCGATCGTGAACATCTCCTCGACCGCGGGGCTGCGCGGCTATCCGCACTCGGTCGCTTACAACGCTTCGAAGTTCGGGCTGAGGGGACTGACAAAGGCGGCGGCCGTGGATCTCGCTCCCTACGGCATCCGTGTCAACTCGATCCACCCGGGCACCGTCCGCACCGATATGGTCCGCTCTGTGATCGACTCCCGGCAGCACGTCCTGATGAAGCGCATGGGCGAACCGATCGAGATCTCGCGCCTCGCGCTGTTCCTCGCCTCCGACGAGTCCAGCTTCAGCACGGGAGCCGAGTTCGTCGCCGATGGCGGCGAGACCGCGGGGCGGCCGAGCCTCGGCTTGGCGTCGGCGGATTAATCTGACAGTATCGTCATATCTGACGTTGGTGTCACCGAAAGCGCACCCAGCTCGGATCAGGAGGAGAAGTGGTCGATCTGATATTCACACCGGAGCAGGACGCCTTCCGCGAGGAGGTGCGGACCTGGCTCCGAGAGAACAAGCCATCGGAGCCCCGACCGCACGATTTCGCCGGCATCCGGCAGTACGATCTCGGCTGGCAGCGCACTCAGTACGAAGGTGGATGGGCTGGCATCTCGTGGCCCGTCGAGTACGGGGGCCGGGGACTCTCGCTCCTGGAGCAGATGATCTGGTACGAGGAGTACGGCCGTGCCGGGCTGCCCGGCATGGACGCGACCTTCGTGGGTCTGAATCACGCCGGACCGACGCTGATGAGTCGTGCGACAGGCGAGCAGAAGGCCACCCATCTGCTGCCCATCCTGCGTGGCGACGTCGTCTGGTGTCAGGGATTCTCCGAGCCTGGCGCGGGGTCCGACCTGGCGAGCCTGTCGACGAAGGCCGTGATCGACGGCGACGAGCTCGTGGTCAACGGGCAGAAGATCTGGACGAGTTTCGCCCACCTCGCCAACTGGCAGGAGTTGCTGGTACGCACGGATTCCTCGGGTACGAAACACCAGGGGATCAGCTGGGTCATCTGCGACATGTCCACGCCGGGCATCGAAGTGCGTCCGATCCGGACCATCGACGGGGAGGCGGAGTTCGCCGAGGTCTTCTACGACGATGTGCGCATCCCGCTCGCCAACGTCGTCGGCGGCGTCGGCAACGGCTGGAGCGTCGCGATGTCGACTCTGGCGTTCGAGCGTGGAACGGCCTTCACGGCCAACCAGGTGCGCCTGGCCTCGCTCGTGGACGAACTGATCGATATCGCTCGGCAGCAGCCGGGGCCGGACGGACGTCGTCCGGCTATCGCCGACGATGAGATCGCCGCTTCTCTGGCGATGGCCCGTGCCGAGGTGACTGCGCTGCGGGCGATGGCGTACACCGGAATATCGCGAAGTGCGAAGTCCGGGACGCCGGGCGACGAAGGATCGATCGTCAAGCTCTACTACACCGAGCTGCACAAGCATGTCGCGCAGCTGGCCGTCGACATCCTGGGGCTGGACGGCCTGGAACTGGTCTCGCGCTGGACCGGCGGCTGGACAGGGGAGTATCTCTACTCGTTCTCGCTGTCGATCGGCGGCGGAACTTCGGAGATCCAACGCAACATCATCGGCGAGCGAGTGCTCGGCCTGCCGCGCTGAAAGGAACGAAAATGGATCTGCTTCCGTCAGACGATGAGCGAGACATCGCCGATACCGTCGCGGCTCTCGTCAGCCGAGAGCTCCCGCTGTCGGCGCTGCACGACGAGATCGACCCGTCCGCCGCGGCCGTCACCGGCGAAGGCTGGGCGGCCTTCGCCGAGTCGGGTCTGCTCGGCCTCGGCCTCTCCGACGAAGACGGCGGTGTCGGCCTCGGAGCGGTCGCCGAGGTCATGGCGTTCCGTGAGCTGGGCCGCCGGCTCGCACCCGGTCCATTCCTCTCGAGCGTGATCGGCGCCCACGTCGCGGCGGCGTCGGGACGGCCCGACATCGTCGGGCAGATCCTGTCGGGCGAGACGTCGGTGTGTCTGCTCGCCACCCGTGCCGAGGCGGGCGTCGACGGTGAGCTCAGCGGAGTCGTCTCCGTCATCGACGGCCCGGGGACGTCGTTGGCCCTCCTTCTCACATCGACCACGGCGGCGCTCTATTCCCGCGACGCTTTCGCCGGAGGATCGAACGTGGACTGCATCGATCCGGGTGTGCGGCTCGCCCGCGCCGAGGTGGACAGGATCAGACCGGAGATACTGAGCCCCGAGCCCGCTGCCGCATATGAGCGGGGCACGCTCCTGCTCAGCGCTTTCCTCGTGGGGATCTCCGAGGCCGTCACCGCGGCTGCCACCGAGCATGCCATCACGCGCGAGCAGTTCGGGCGTCCGATCGGCGTCAATCAGGCCGTCAAGCACGCCTGTGCGAACATGGCCGTCTCGACGGAAGCCGCGCGATCGCAGCTGTTCTACGCCGCAGCTGCAGCAGAGGCCGAGTGGCCGGATGCCGCTGAGCAGATCTCCGTCGCGCGGGTCATCGCCTCCGACGCCGCGATCGCCAACGCTCAGGCGAACATCCAGGTGCACGGCGGCATGGGCTATACCGCAGAGCACGACGCTCACCTTTTCGTCAAGCGTGCACGGGTGCTCGCGCCCCTGCTCGGTGCGCGTCGCGCGCATCTCGACGTGATTCTGCAGAAGGAGCGCAAGGCATGACCGGTGCCGTCCGCCGTGTGGCCATCGCAGGGGTGGCGATCTCGGGTCCGGGGGCTTCCGGACCCGTCACGCCTTACACCTTGATCGCTGACGCGAGTCGGCGTGCACTCGCGGATTCCGGACTCGCTCCCGCCGACATCGACGGCCTCGCCTCGACCTCGCTCGGAACGATGGCTCCTATCGACGTCGCCGAGTATCTCGGCCTCAGGCCCCGTTGGATGGACTCCACGACCGTCGGAGGCGCATCCTGGGAGGTGATGGCCGCTCATGCGGCGGATGCCATCGCGCTCGGCCACGCGGACGTCGTTCTCCTCACCTACGGCTCGACGGCACGGTCGGACCTGCGCGGCGGGCTTCGCGGCGCGAATCTGGACTGGGGGTCGCGTGGGCCGCAGCAGTGGGAGGCGCCGTACGGCCACACGATCATCAGCAAGTACGCCATGGCGGCGCGGCGGCACATGCATGAGTACGGAACCACGATCGAGCAGCTTGCCGAGGTCGCCGTCTCCGCCCGCTTCAATGCGTCGCACAACCCAGAGGCGGCCTTTCGCGATCCCATCACCGTCGACGACGTCCTCAGCGGACGGATGATCGCCGACCCGTTCACGAAGCTGCACTGTTGCATCCGCTCCGACGGCGGCGCCGCCGTCATCCTCGTCGCCGAGGATCGAGTCAAGGATCTCGCGGTCGAACCGGTCTGGGTGCTCGGCACCGGCGAGGCGGTCTCGCATGTGTCACTCGGCCAGTGGGAGGACATGACCACCGGCCCGGCCGCTGTCTCGGGTGCTCTGGCGTTCGAGCGCGCCGGTGTCCGTCCCGATGAGATCGACGTCGCACAGGTGTATGACGCGTTCACCTCCATGCTGCTGATGTCGATCGAGGACCTCGGCTTCTGCGAGAAGGGCGAGGGCGGAGCCTTCGTGCAGAGCGGAGCCCTGAGGATCGGAGGATCGCTCCCGACCAACACCGATGGCGGCGGCCTATCGGCGATGCATCCCGGCCAGCGCGGCCTGTTCCTCATCGTCGAAGCGGCTCGTCAGTTGCGTGATGAGGCCGACGGGCGCCAGGTGCCGGATGCGCGGCTGGCCTGTGTCAGCGGCACCGGTGGCTGGTTCTGCTCGTCGGGCACCATGATCCTCGGCACAGGAGCCTGAGCCCGGTGGTGTACGCACACAACCGAGCATCCACAAAATACATTACATATACTATACTGTGATCTGAATCGTGATCCATAGGGACGTCAGTCCTGATCAGCCCCGAAGGAGTGGATGATGAGCCGAATTGAGAGCGCCTTCGACATGAGGGGACGCGTCGCGGTGGTGACCGGCGCGGCATCCGGAATCGGATTCGAGGCGGCATCCGTCCTCGCCGAGGCCGGGGCGACCGTCGTGCTGTCCGACTTGGAGACTGGTCCCACCGAGCGCGCCGCCGAGCAGGTGGGCGGTGTGAGCGCCCCCGCTGACGTGCGGGATCGTGCGGCGCTGGCGGCTGTGGCCGATCGCGCCGAGACGCTCGGCCCGCTCTCGGTCTGGGTCAACTCCGCCGGGGTCATCACCTCCCGCGCGACCGTCACGGAGATGACGGAGGAGGCGCTCGACCGTCTCCTCGATGTGAACCTCAAGGGCACGTACTGGGGCGCTGCGGAAGCCGCGCGGCGCATGACTGCCGCAGGCACCGCCGGCTCCATCGTGAACATCTCCTCGTTCGGGGGCGAGAACGCCGTGGAGGGGCTCTCCGGCTATGCGATGACGAAGGCGGCCGTCAACATGCTCACGCGCACCCTCGCCAAGGAGGTCGGCCCGGCAGGCATCCGCGTCAATGCCGTTGCCCCCGGCTTCGTCGAGACCAACATGGTGACGTACCAGTACCGTGACGCGGATGGCGGGATCGACGAACAGCGGCGTGCCGCGTACCTGGAGATGATGGCGTCCGGCGCTCCGCTGAAGCGGATCGGCACGACGACCGACATCGCGCTGGCGGTCCTGTACCTTGCATCCGACGCGAGCAGCTTCATGACGGGTCAGATCCTGAGACCCAACGGCGGGACCTCGATGCTCTGACGCCGCCGCCCTCAGCCGGCCGTGTGCGCGGGGATCCCCGAGTCCGTGACGATTCAGAAGGATGTGATGAAGTGAATACTGGTATCGACTCGCATCGGTGGGATGCTGAGACCGACTTCCTGTCGATCGGCTCCGGTATCGGAGGGCTCTCCGGAGCGATCGCCGCCGATGCATGGGGTCTTCGATCGATGGTGATCGAGAAGGGGTCGACCGTCGGTGGGGTCACCGCCTTCTCGGGGGGTCAGCTCTGGGCTCCCGCGAATCATTTCCAAGAGGCGCTCGGGATCGAGGACTCGCTCGAGGCGGGCTACGGCTACATCGAAGCGACGAGTGCAGGGCTGCACGACCCGCATATGGCCAGGAACTACCTCGTGCACGCCCGCATGGCGCTGCGGTGGTTCGCAGAGAACACCGGCGTGGGGTTCGCGGTCCTCGAGGACTTCCCGGACTACTACTACCCGAACGCGCCATTCTCGCGTGCGAACGGACGTTACGTCGAGAGCGCGCCCTTCGACGGCGCATCCCTGGGCGAGTGGCAGCATCGCACGCATCAGTCTCCGCAGATGGCGTCCGGTCTCACGATGGGGGAGGCCGTCGCGCACGGCGGCCCCATGGCCTTCGCCGATTGGGACAAGACGCTCTTCGACGATCGTCGTGCACATGACATCCGCACCTATGGCCCCGGTCTCGGGGCGAACTTCGTGAAGGCCGCGTTGGATCGAGGCATACCGCTTCTGGTGGATACCGCGGCCGAGGAGCTGATCTTCGAGGATGCTCGAGTGATCGGAGTGCGAGCACGGCGCGAGGGGCGCGACTGGTTCATCCGCGCTGAACGGGGCGTGCTCATCGCCGCCGGCGGATACGACTGGAATGCGGCGGCGCAGGCGTCGTTCGGCATGGTCCCCGATGTGAAGGGCGCCGGACCGTCCACCGTCACTGGAGACGCCATCCGCTTGGCCGGACTCCTCGGGGCGCGGATCACGCAGGTGCCTCAGCCGCTGAACGCGGGTTTCGGCATCCCCGGCGAGGAGTTCGACGGGCAGCCCCTGTGGCGCCTGGGTGCGAGTGTGATCGGCGTTCCGCATGCCATCGCGGTCAACCGGCACGGTCGTCGGTTCGCCGAGGAGTCGTTCTATCGTTCCGTCGGTTTCGCGTTGAAGAACATCGACGGCGCAACGATGCAGTTCGAGAACTATCCGTTCTGGGCGATCCAGGACAGCCAGGCGCGGGAGCGCTATGCGGTGGGCCCGTACGGAGCCGGTGAGGAGTTGCCGGAACACGTGGCGACGCGCGCCGACTCGATCCGCGAACTGGCCGAGAAGACCGGCATCGATCCCGCTGGGTTGGAAGACGAGATCGAGCGGTTCAACCATTTCGTGCGCAACGGCGTGGACGAGGACTTTCACCGCGGGGAGCGTCCGTGGTCGACATTGAGCTTCGGCGACGAGGCGATCGAGGGGAACATCAACCTCGGCACGATCGAGCGCGGTCCCTTCTACGCCATCCGGATGGTCCCGCTCAGCATCGGGCTTTCGAACGTCGGTCTTGCAGCCGACGAGCAGAACCGTGTGCTCACATGGAACGACGAACCGATCGTCGGACTCTACGTCGCGGGGAACTCGATGGCGATGGTCGAGTTCGGCGCCGGATACACCAGCGGATACGCCAACACTCGGGGGATGCTCGGCGGGTATCTCTCCGCCCGTCATGCCGCGGGCGATCCCAGTTCGGCCCTCGCCGATTATGAGGCCGAACGCGACGCCGACGCCTCCACGACCGTGTCGTGAGCGTTCCTGGGCGACCCGAAGCGTCGGTCGAATCCGTGTGACGGGGTAACGGGGAGGGGAACCCTCAGGTTTCCCTCCCCGTTACGCGGATTCAGTCCATGCGAGACGATGGGCCGAGCCGGTGCCACGTCCGGTTGTGATAGACCAGCGGCGGCGCGTCGTCCAGCGACTCCTGGCTCTCCACGTCGCTCGAGACGCTCGCCTCGAGCGCGTGGATGACGACGAGCGTGGCGGTGCCGGCATCGAGGGTGCTGACGACTCGTCCGCGCACCCAGGTCTTGATCGAGGGGAAGTACGGCTCGCCGCCGGGCAGCCGAGACCAGATCGAGGTGTCGGCGAACCGATCGACGCCGCTCGTGGCGCACAGGCGTGCGATCGCCAGGTCATCTGCTCCGGCGAGATGAGCGACGAGGGTATCGGTGCGCAGGATCGTGGGCGTACTGGACGACTGATCGGACACCGAGAACACGAACAGCGGAGGATCGACGCTGACGGAGAACAGCGAGCTCGCCGTGAGCCCCACCGGACCATTTCCGGCATCGGCGGTGATCACGGCGACGCCGGACGGGTGATTGCGAAACGCCAGCTTGAACTGGTCGACGGGCAGCCCGGGGACATCGAGATGCGCGAGCGCTCGCCTGGATGCGGAGGAGTCGGCGTCCGGATCGCCGCCGATGCTCAATCCTCTTTCGGATGCGGGGGCCATCAGCGCTGCTCCAGCAGGTGCGACCGCAGGAAATCACCGATTCGGACGATCGACTCGTCTGCCTCGGGAGCGTTCCCGGCCATGAACTGGAAGACGTGCTGCATGCCGGGCACGACCTCGACCTCGGCCTCGCCTCCCGCCTCCCGCACTCGCGCGGCGAACACCACGGAGTCATCGAGCAAGCCCTCGTCGCCGCCGACGGAGAGGAAGTACGGCGGAAGGTCCCGTGCATCCGCCTTGAGCGGGTTGACGGCCGGGTCGGCCGCGGAATAGCGACCGCCGAGGACGAGATCTGCCAGTCCCTTCATACCCATCGGGCTGGACAGCAGATCGACGCCCGCCTTCGCGGCAAGGCTTTCGCTCTCACCGGTCATGTCGAGCATCGGCGACAGAACCGCGACGGCACCGGGAAGCGCCTCGGCCGCGTCGCGCAGTCGCAGGGTGAACAGGGTCGCCAGGCCACCGCCGGCCGAGTCTCCGGCCAGCCCGATGCGCTGCGCCGGGATGCCCTGCCCCATGACCCAGTCCCAGACCGTGCGCGCGTCCTCCAACTGCGATTCCGGGAAAGGATGCTCGGGAACCAGCCGGTAGGCGAACAGCAGCACAGGGATGCCCGACTGCTTCGCGACGTGCCCTGCGAGCTTGCGATGACTGTCCGGTGAGCCCGCGATGTATCCGCCGCCATGCGCCCAGATGATCGCGGCGTCGGTCCGCCCGTCCGGCGGGAGCGCCCAGAGTCCCGCCACTCTGTTCGCGTCGACGGTGCGATATGTGACGCCCTCGGCTTCGGTGGCCAGTCGCCCCCATCCGTCGTACAGGTCGAGGGTGCTGTCTCGATCCAGTGGCGGATCGGCGGCGAAGCGGCTGTTCCAACGCTTGTACAGCGTCACGAGGGCTTGTGATTCCGGACTGGTCACGACGATGTGCTCCTTCTATGGAATATACTAGGCAGTATATACAATACAGCGGACCTCTGGCAAGATGCCGATATTGCACACGAATCTGGAGGCGCGGAATGGAACCCGAAGATCTCTATCGCCTCCTCGCACAGGAGTCGCCGAACGAGCCGCACCTGGGAGGGGCCCTGATCACGCTCGTGGAGCCGCACGAGGGGAGACGGGAGGATTACCACCGGTGGTACGAGGACGACCACTTCTACGTGGGCGGCATGTCCGGTCCGTTCGCCATCGCCGGTCGCCGATTCGAATCCTCCGCCGACCTTCCCCGGCTCTCATCGCGGGCCGGGCGGAGCCCTCTGTTCGAGCGCGGGAGCTATCTGAGCGTCTTCGGCATCCTCGACGGGCATGTCGGCGACTATCAGCGCTGGGCCACCGAGAAGACCGCGCGTGTGCTCGATCCCGCGGGCCGGGGCTTCCCGGCGCGCGACCACATATACACCGCGTTTCACGACACGGTGACTGCGCATGTCTACGATCCGCCGCCGATGCGCACCATCCATGCGCTCGACCATGACTACCGCGGGCTGGTGCTGGAGGTCATCAGTGAGCCCGCAGAAGGTCCGGAAGCGCTCGAAGATGCCATTCAGGCGCTGTTCGCGGTGCACGAAGGCGATGCCTCGGTGGGCCAGGGCATTGCGTTCCGTCCGCGGCATCTCGTGTCCGCCGATGGGAACCGGCCCGGCCAAGACCCGCGTCGTCTGACGTTGCTCTGGTTCCTCCACGAAGAGCCGGAAGCCGGCTGGCCTGCGCGATTCGCCGACCACGGTGAGGCTATCGCGCAGTTTGGTACGCAGATCGACGTCATAGCCCCGTTCCGTCCCACGACGCCGGGTAGCTGACTGTCGTCCATCGCTGTCGGTACTGGACCGTATAAAAATACATCATATATACTATCCGAACTCGCGACGTGCTCGCGAAAGATCCTGACCCGAAGGAGTGGACGGATGAACCGGATCGGCAATCCGTGCGCCGCTCGGCGTCGAGGGGCGCGTGCATGCAACCAGGGCGCCCATGCCCACGGACGGCTCTTGCGTCTCAGATGGTCCGATTCGCCGATCCGATTCAAGAATGGAGCAGAGAGATGAGCACGGAACTGGGCCGAGGGGCCACGGGAGAGCCCCGCAACTGGGGGCGTTGGGGTGGCGATGACGAGCGCGGCGCTCTGAATCTGCAGAGCGATGAGAGTCGGTTGAAGGCAATGAAGGCCGCTCGCAGTGGCAAGCTGTACCAACTGGGCATTCCGCTCAGCCGGACCGGTTCGCCGATGCTGGAGTACCGCGGCTCGACGCAACGGCTCACGATCACCTCCGCGACGGACCAGCCGTGGTGGGAGGCGATGGCGGAATCGCTGGAGATTCCCGCGCCCGGGGTAGGTGCGAACGAGGACATGCTGATCTCGCCGACTCACAACGGCACGCACATGGACGCGCTCAGCCACGTCTACAAGGACGAGGCGTACTACAACGGGCATCCGGTTCTGAGCACGACGACGCAGGCCGGCGCACAAAAGGTGGGGATCGAGAAGGCGGGCGGTTTCGCGGGGCGCGGCGTACTGCTCGATATCGCCGGTCATCTCGGCGTAGAGGTGCTGGAGCCCGGCTACGTCATCTCGGACGAGCTGCTCGAGGAGGTACGTCGGGCGCAGGGTACGCGGATCGATCCGGGTGACATCCTGCTGCTCCGCACCGGGTGGATGGAAGCGTTCCGCCGGGCTCACGAGCAGGGCGAGGACGTCTCTCCGCTGCAACCGGGTATCGGCCTCGGTGCCATCGCGTTCGTGGACCGCTATGACGTCTCGGTGATCGGCGCCGACAATCAGGCCGTGGAGAGCTTTCCGACGGAAGGTGCCTTTCTCTCCGGGCATGTGGAACTGCTCGTCAACCGAGGCATACATCTGATCGAGAACCTCTTTCTCGCCGACCTGGCAGCGGACTCCGTGCACGATTTCTTTCTCGCGGTGGGCGTGCTGCCCATCGTCGGCGGCTCGGCGAGTCCGGTGAATCCGCTCGCCATCGCATAGGACAGGTTCGGGCGAAGCCGGTCCCCGCTGCGGAGAAGACGGGGCGGGGACCGCGGAGCAGGACGCGAGCTGCGGGCGCAGACGATGCATTTCAAGAGATAGAGAAGGTGCGCGATGAAGATCGGCGTCATGCTCCCGTACCTCGACACCGAGGCGACGGGCGACGACTTCCGGCGCTGGTGCCGGTTCGCCGACGCCGCGCCTTTCTCGACAATCGGCTGCGGTGAGCGCGTCGTCTTCGACAATCTCGACCAGCAGGCGCTCCTGTCGTTCGCGGCGGCGGCGACGGCCCGTATCGGTCTGATGAGTGCTGTGTCCGTCCTGCCGATGCATCCGACTGCTGTCTTCGCCAAGCGGATGGCGACGATCGATCATCTGTCGGATGGGAGGTTGACGGTGGGGATCGGGGTCGGCGAACGCCCTGAGGACTACCGGGCGAGTGAGCAGGAGATGGGGCGCCGATACCAGCGCTCAAGCGAGCAGGTCGCAGAGCTGCGGCGAATCTGGTCCGGGGAGGCGTTCGACGAGGGCGGGTCGAAGATCGGTCCGACGCCGCACGAGGACGGGCCGCGGTTGCTGTCGGGCGCATACGGGCCCGCAGCGCTCGCCCGCTCGGCTCGTTGGGCGGACGGATTCATCGGCGGCTCGGCGTGGGAGGACGGTCGCGTCGTGATGATGGGGAAGGGCCGGCACCGCACGACGGTGTCGAACTGGACGAACGCATGGGATGCTGCCGGGCGTTCCGGCGAGCCGTACATCGTGGGCCTGGCGTGGTTCACGCTGGCGGACGATGGCGCAGCTCACATGATGGACTTCGGCAGCAGATACTTCTCAGCCGCGGATGGCACGCCCCACGTGTTCTCAGCGGAGATGGCGCCGTATGTGGACGAGGGCCGAGTACGCGAGGCGCTCGACGATTTCGAGAGCGCCGGTTTCGACGAAGTGCTGCTGATGGCGCCCACCGCTGCGCTTTCCGAGCTCGAGCGACTGCAGCGCATCATCGAATCCCGCTGATGCGCTGCAGTGCGATCAGGCCTGGAGGAACCCGCCATCGATCTCCAGGACGGTGCCGGTGACATAGGAGGACTGGTCGGACAGGAGCCAGGCGATCGCTGCGGCCACCTCGTCGACCGTGCCCATCCGTCCCGTCGGCATGGCCTCGGCCCAGGTGCGCAGCTGCCGATCCCCGAATTTCGCGAGTGCTTCGGTCATGATCGCTCCCGGTGCAACGGCATTGACCCGGACGCCATGCCGCACGTAGTCCACGGCGCCCGTTCGCGTCAATCCGACGATCCCGTGTTTGGACGCCGAGTAAGCGGACCCGCCCGGAGCGGCTTTGAGGCCCGACGCCGATGCGAGGTTGACGATGGTGCCGCCGCCGTTCTCGGCGAAGTGCTGCAGTTCTGCTCGCATGCACAGCCACGTCCCCGTCAGGTTGATATCGATGACGGTCCGCCAGCTGTCGATGTCGAGCTCATGCAGGAGCGCGGGCTTCTCGTGCAGACCGGCGTTGTTCACGGCGGCGTCCAGTCGCCCGTATCTCGAGACGGCGAATTCCACGAGCGCCGTGACGCTATCCGGATCGGTGACGTCGACGCGGCAGAATGCCGCAGCGCCGCCGGAACTCGTGATCGCACGCACGGTCTCCGCGCCCCCGGCTGCGTCGATGTCGGCCACGATCACGTGGGCACCTTCAGCGGCGAGCCGTTTGGCCGTGCCTGCACCTATGCCCGCTCCCGCACCGGTGACCAGCGCGACCTTGCTCTCCAGCAGCATGCCCTCTCCCATCTCCTGCGTCGGTTCTCTGGACGGGGCCCTCACCCGATGCAATGGCCGCTCGCGCCGCGGTCACGAAGTGCGACGAGATCACAACATAATATTTTATATTACACTGACGTTCGATCCATGCCATGAGGAGGCTCCAGATGTCACCGAACGATGATGTAACTCCCAAGCACTCCGATCCAGCCGGCGATCCGGCCATCGCGCTCGTCACCGGAGGCGCCCGAGGCATCGGCAGACAAGTGGCGAAGCGTCTGGTGGAGGAAGGGCTCCGCGTCTACATCGGTGCACGCGACCTGGAGCGAGGGCGGGCGACAGCCGCGGAGATCGGCGCGACGGCGGTCATGCTGGAGACGACGGATGACGCATCGGTGCAATCCGCCGTCGAAGAGATCTCGGGTCGTGAGAGAGTTCTCGACGTCCTCGTCAACAACGCGGGGATCCAAGATGGCGCGATGACTGCGCCGATGGAGCAGGATCTCGACTCGATGCTGGCGGTCTACGCGACGAACGTGGTGGGTTGCGTGCGGGTCACCAATGCGTTCCTCCCGCTACTGAGAGAGTCCCGCGATCCGCGTATCATCAACGTGTCCAGCGGGACGGGATCGATCCGGATGCTGACGGACCGCAATCGGTATGAGTCGAAGATCGCCGCCATCTCCTATCCGGCTTCGAAGGCGGCCCTCAACGTCGTCACCGCTCAGTATGCCAAAGCTCTTCCCTGGGCATTCGTCGCTGCGGCCGATCCCGGCTCGACGCAGACCGACATGAACGCGGGCAAGGGGCAGCACACGGTGGAGGAAGGGTCCGAGGTGGCGGTGCGTCTCGCACTGTTACCGCCCTCTCTTCCCACCGGGGGCTTCTTCGACGTCACGGGGCAGGTCGCCTGGTAGCAGGGAGACGGCGAACTCCCCGCTACCAGGCACGGACTCACTTCGGAGGCAGGACGCCGACGGCGTCGAGCGTTCCGTTCGCCCCTGCTTTGAGGGCATCCGCTTCATAGTCGACGGCGCCTACCGCCAGGAAGGCTCCGTCCACCGGCAGCGTGACGCCGGAGACATAGGTCGAGAGGTCGGAGAGCAGGAAGAGGACGGCGCGCGCGACGTCGTCGGCGTCCCCTCGGCGGCGAGCCGGGATGGAGTTGTACCTTTCGCGTTCCTGCTCCGGAGCCATCCTCGGAATCCTCGGCGACACGATGGCGCCCGGTGCGATGGTGTTCACCCGCACACCGAATTCGGTCCACTCCGCAGCCATCGTCTTGGTCAGGCTGATCAGTCCGGCCTTGGCCGCCCCGTACGCACCGTGGAACGGAGCGCTCTGGACGCCATCGACGGAGGTCAGAGAGACGATGGAGCAGCCCTTCCCGGCAGCGATCGCGCGGCGTGCGACATCCTGCGCCGCCAGGAAGAAGTACCGGAGGTTGCGCCGATGGTCGAGATCCCAGACCTCCAGAGGCATGTCGATCAGCGAGGCCCAGCTCGCCATGCCGACGATGCACACCATGCCGTCGAGCACACCGAGGTCGTCGCTCGCCTTCTCGATGGCCGCGGCGAGTTGGGCGGGGTCGGTGACGTCGCCGGTGATCGCGGTCGTCGTCACTCCCAGTCCTGCTAGATCGGAGGCGACCTTCTCCGCTCGACCGAGATCCATGTCGAGGATGGCGACGTTCGCACCCTGCTCCGCTGCGCGGCGGGCGCTGGCCTCTCCCATCCCTTGGCCTCCGCCGACTATCAGGATGTTCTTGCCCTTCATACCGAAGATTGATTCAGCCATGCCTTCTCCTTTGTAGACCGTCATATGTGATGTACAATATATAAGTTCAACGGCGGAGCTTCGTCTCCCGTCGCCGAGCCCTTCGCCGATGAGGAGCATAGTGAACGTCGCCGACTACCTTCATGGGTATTCTCGTCCGCTGGCCGAACAGCCGACATCGCGGATACCCGAAGAGCTCCACGCCCGATACCCGCAGGACACCTCCACCGCGGCGCTCGTGCCGGCTGGCGTGAGGCTGGCGCTGACCGGAACGGCCCGCGAGCTGCGGGTGAGGTACTCGCGGGGCGAGCCGAACGAACTGGCGTCACCCGACGCCGTCGATGCGTTCTGCGTCTGGTGCGGTGAATCTCCCGTCGCTCAGATCGAATTGCCCGAGGTCTCCTCTCGAAGGGAAGAGGAGATCGTGCTCGCGCTGCCGGAGCGCGACCCCGCCGCGATCGTGACGATCTATCTTCCGGAGCGGGCCGGCATCCGGGTCATCTCCCTGAGCGCGCATCGGGGGGAAGCCGTCCCCGTGCCGCGCGGTCCGCGCTGGATAGCGTACGGCGACTCCATCACACAGGGCTGGACGGTCGCTGACCCCGGGCTGGCGTGGGGATCGCGCGTGGCTCGCCGCACCGGTCTCGACCTCGTCAATCTCGCCTTCGCTGGCGCAGCCCGCGGCGAGACGATCGCGGCGATGCAGGTAGCCGACTCAGCTCCCGATATCGTGACTCTGGCGTGGGGCACCAACGCGTGGTCGATGATCCCGACCGACCGCGGCCTCGTCCGCGAGCAGATGAGGGTCTTCATCTCCATGATCCGCCGCGTGAACCCGGCGGTGCCGGTCATCGTGCTCAGCCCGGTGCTGCGTCCAGCCGCCGAGAACGTGGAGAACCGGCTCGGCGCGACGCTGGCGGATATCCGCGAATCGATAGAGGCCTCGGTCGATTCGCTCATGAGCGGTGACCCCGCGCTCCGACTCATCCGCGGCGCCGGCGTCGTCCCGGAGGATGAGCTCGTCGACGGCGTCCATCCCGGATCCGCCGGTCATGAACGCATTGCGCGGGAATTCGAGAAGGCACTGAACTCTTTGCCGGCGACCGCGGCCGCCGAAAGACTCGGCTGGAAAGATGGTGACAGGAATGTATGACGTCGTCGTACTGGGAAGCGGAGCCGCTGGACTGACAGCCGCGCTCGTCGCTGCCACGAAGGGCCTGACGGTGGGTCTGTTCGAGAAGTCCGGAGAACTCGGCGGCACATCGGCGTGGTCGGGCGGCCAGGTGTGGGTGCCGAACAACTCGCAGCAGGCGGAGGTCGGCGTCGAGGACTCCGACGACGAGGCCTTCACGTACATGATGTCCCTCAGCCGAGGCCTCCTGGACGAGTCCATCGTGCGGCAGTACATCAGGACCGGCCCACGGGTGCTCGACTATCTGAACGAACACGCCGACACGGGATTCCATGTCGTGCCGGGCTATCCCGATTACCACCCGAACAACCCGGGGGGAAAGCCAGGCGGCGGACGGACGCTCGAGGTTCCTCTGTTCCCGTTCGACAGGCTCGGGGAGTGGGCGGCCAAGGTGACCGAAAGTCCATACCTGCCGAAGTACCTCGAACTCGCGGAGACCCCGATGGGGAGTGCGGTTCCGGCGGTGCTCGATCCGTCGGAGATCGAGCGACGGAGCCGTGACGACGAGCGCGGGATGGGTCAGGCGCTCATCGGTCGCCTGCTCCTGGCAGCGATGGATGCCGGTGTGGACATCTCGACTTCGCATCGAGCGACGGAGCTGATCATCGACGACGGCGAGGTCGTCGGTGTCGTGTTCGACACGCCGGGCGGCGAGGTGCGGACTCAGGCTCGACAGGGAGTCGTTCTGGCGACCGGCGGTTTCGAATGGAACGCCGAACTCAAGAAGACCTATCTGCGCGGGCCGCTCACCCTTCCGGTCACGATGCCGACGTGCGAAGGAGACGGACTCAGGATCGCGATGCAGGTCGGGGCAGACCTGCAGAACATGCGCGAGGCGTGGTGGTCGCCGGTGGCGGCACTGCCGGAGGGCATCAATCGGATGAACCGCGTCATGGTCAACGCCGATCGGACCCGACCGCGCTCGATCATGGTGAATCGCGAGGGCAGGCGTTTCACGAACGAGGCCGCCTCGTACAATGCCATCGGAGGAGCGTTCCATCAGGAAGACGTCTCGAGCTTCGACTACCTCAATCTGCCCTCCTGGTTGATCTTCGATCACGAGTACGCCACGCGCTATGGCTCGGTCAGCCAACCGTACTCGGAGGACATGCCATGGCTGACCAAGGCCGACACGCTGGAGGAGCTGGGTGAGAGGATCGGGATCCCGGGTGACCGACTTCTCGCAACGGTCGAGCGCTTCAACGAACATGTGGATGCAGGCGTGGATCCCGATTTCCACCGAGGGGAAAGCGCGCACGACCTCTGGTGGGGGGACCCGTACGCGAAAGGCCGTATCGAAGGGACTCTGGGACGGATCGATCGGGGACCGTATTACGCCCTGGAGCTGGGCATCGGCTCCCTCGGGACCAAGGGCGGTCCGAAAGTCGACGCGAACGCGCGTGTGATCGGACTCGATGGGCGGCCGATCGGGGGACTCTATGCCGCGGGGAACGTGTCCGCGCCGATGGGGATGTCGTACGCGGGTGCCGGAGCCACGCTGGGATGCTGCCTGGTCTTCGGGTTCCTTGCGGCGGAGCACATCGTAGAACGAGCGAGAAGCGAAGCGCGGGTGGAGACGCTCTAGGAAGCATCCGCTGAAGCTCGGATCGTTGGGGCAGGCGGAAGTTGCTAATGTTCGTGCATTATGTAAAATATAGAATTGCTGATCGCATCGGGCGCGGCGACTTCGAAAGAAGACATGAAGGGATACCTTTCTGATGGGTTCAAAGATGAATCGAGGACGGCACCGCTGGCGCGCGCCGATGGCCGGACTTGCGGTGCTCGCTCTGGCGCTGACCGGTTGTGGTGCGGCCGATGGCGGGGCGGATGCCGGTGGGGACGACGATTCGAAGCCGGTGCAGGTTCTCGCGGTGGGCGGGTTCACCGGGTTCCTGCAGGAGAACGCGCGTGCGCAGATGGACGGTGTGCGGGCGGCGATCGACAACATCAATGAGAACGGCGGTCTCCTTGGCCGGCAGATCGAGGTGACGGAGCTCGACGATCAGAGCGATCCGACACGGGCTGTGTCGGTGCTGACGGAGTATCTGGCGGCGCACGACAAGCCGGACTTTGTCTCCCCGGGCATCATCTCTGCCGAGGTGCTGGCCACCGGCCCGGTCCTGAAGCGCGAGCAGATCATCGGCATCTCCTCTGCTGTCCCGCCGGCACTCGTAGAGGACCCTGACGGGTACTACTACGGAGCGACGCCCACATTCGATGTCAACTACGACGCTGCGGTTCGATACATCCAGGACCAGGGTGCGAAGCGCGTGGCACTGGTCGTCCCGAATGACGTGCACGGCGAGAACACCGAGTCGTCGATGAAGCCGGTGATCGATGAGCTGGGCATGGAGATGAACGTGTACCGGTTCGATCCGGAGGCGATCGACATCTCCTCGACGTTCATCGAGGCCAAGCGGGCGGGCAATGACTACATCGTCATGGATGCCGTCGGCACCCTCGTCCCCCGCCTGTTCGAGGGGCGGATCAAGGCCGGCGCCGAGGACGTGCCCACGATGACCGGATTCGGCACGATCGTGTCCAACTTCGTGGACGTCACCACTCCGGAACTGCGCGAGAACGTCGTGCACGCCATGTTCCCGCTGTCGGGATACATCGCGCCGGAGGATCGCAGCCCGGCCCTGGTCGATCTCATCGAGCGACTGCCGGATCTCGACTCGGGGAACGTGATGTTGAGCACGTATTCGCTAGGGTACGACGCGATCATGCTGTGGAAGGCCGCGGTGGAGCAGGCCGACACCCTCGACTCCGAGGCCGTCAAGGCCGCTCTGGAAGACCTCAAGCTGTCCGGCGCGCCAGCGGACGAGCGTCCGTGGATCTCGTTCGAGCGGGCCTTCCTCCCCGACGACCACACGCAGAGCACGGCGCCCGAGAACTATCGCTTCGAGGCCATCACCGGCGAGAAGAAGGACGGCATGCTCGTCACGGCCGAGGACTGAATTTCGCAGTACGACGATCGCGGGTGCAGCTGAGGGCTCGCGATCGTCGTACCGCAGGATTTACCGTCCGGTACACAAACCTGGACTAAATATTATATAATCAAGGGGCGGGGCGCCTGGCCCGCCTTCCCAACCAGCCACCACGAAGGAGTGGACATGCGTCCGTCTCAGAGGAGAGCTGCCCCCGCATTCGGCGAGGAGATCGCGTGCTAGTCACTCTCATCTCGGGGCTGGCAACCGGCTCCATATATACGATCGTCGCGGTCGGCTACAACCTCACATGGTTGACAGCCAAGGTCGTGAACTTCGCTTTCGCGATGTTCATCGTCACCGGCATGTACTTCACGGTGTGGATGTACAGCCTCGGGTTCCACCCGCTTGCGATCTTCGCGGTGCTCATCATCGTCGGAGCGCTCATCGCCCTGATCGAGTATTACGTCGCGATCCGCCCGATCGCGAACCGCGGAGACCACGCCGAGCTGGTCACCACTGTCGGTGTGACGACTGCGCTGCAGGGGATCATTCTCCTGTTCAACACCTCGGAGGCGATCCGGGTTCCCTTCTTCGCCGGTGACACGCTCATCGACGTCTTCGGCGGCGGGCGCACGTCGGTGGCCAGTATCGTGCTGATCATCGTGGCCGTCGTCATCGCGATAGGAACACATCTGTGGTCGACCCGCACCCGAAGCGGTCTCGCGGCGCTGGCGCAGTCCGAGGACAGGAATGCGGCGCTCATCCTGGGCGTACGTCCAGCGCGGACCGCTTTCCTCGTCTTCGTCCTGTCAGGCGTGCTCGGCTTCGCCGTCGCGCCGTTCGTAGGCCCCGTGACCTTCGCGATCGTGACCATCGGAGCGGTCCTGGCGATCAAGGGATTCGTCGTCCTCGCGATCGGCGGGCTGGGCAGCCAGTTCGGCGCACTCATCGGAGGATTGCTCCTCGGCGTGATCGAGGCGTTCGTCATCCGTTTCGCCGACGCGACCTACCAGAACCCCGTTGTGTACCTCGTATTCATCTTGTTCCTCTTGCTGAGGCCGCAAGGACTGTTCGGCGCGAATAGGGAGAGAACCGTATGACTCGGACGGAAACGGCGATCGCGAATCGGCGGCGCCTACCCGGTTGGATCCTCCCAGCCGGCTGGATCGTCGTCACCGCGTTCCTGCTGCTCGCGCCGTCGCTGGGGCTCGTGAACGCCTCGGCGATGCGTCAGATCATCCTCATCGCGCTGCTCTGCCTGATCGTCAGCGGACTGAACCTGAGCTTCGGCTTCGCGGGAGAGCTGTCGTTTGCCGCACCGGCGATGTACGCCGCCGGTGCATACGCCACCGGGTGGATCTCGATCAACCTCATCAACGACCTGGCCGTGTCGCTCGTGGTCTCGGCGCTCGTCGGATTGCTCCTGGGCCTGGTGTCGGGTATTCCCGGGCTTCGCATCGGCGGATGGATGCTCGCAACGTCGTCGTTCTTCCTCGTGCTCCTGGTGCCGGACGTCGTCAACATGGCCGGCGCTTCGCTCGGCGGTCACACAGGTCTGCCCGGCATCCCGCGACCGGAGCTGTTCGGGATCGAACTCGGCGATCTGGGGCTGTACGCAGCTGTCGTCGTGATCACCAGTATCTGGTTCATCTTCTACCGCAACCTCGCGCTGTCCCGAACGGGCCGAGCACTGACGGTGCTGCGTCAGAGTCCGGTACTGGCGTCGTCCGTCGGCATCTCGGTGTACGGCCTCAAGCTGAAGGCCTACTCGCTCGCTGCGCTCCCCGCGTCGATCGCGGGCACGCTGTTCGCCTACCTCGACGGCTTCATCGCGCCGGAGTTCTTCGGACTCAATTTCGCGATCGCCATCCTCGCCGCAGCAGTCCTCGGAGGAAAACGCAGTATCTACGGCGTGTTCATCGGCGCTGCCATCATGCAGCTCGGACCGATGCGCACATCCGCGTTCGGCGACTACGCCTTCATCGCCTATGGTCTGCTTCTCGTGATCGTCGGCGTCCTGCTGCCGGGAGGCATCGCGGGCGGATACCACGAGCTCAAGGTGAGGCTCGGCCGGCGCAAGGGCCGCGAGACAGTCCGGCGCGAGTCCAACCGCGTGGCCAGAGTCGAGTTCCCGCCGATGCCCGGCAAGAGGCTCACGGTGAGCGGCATCTCGAAGAGCTTCGGCGGAAACGCGGCGCTGACCGATGTCAGTTTCGAGGCCAAGCCCGGAGAGGTCGTCGCGCTGATCGGTCCGAACGGCTCCGGGAAGACGACGATGCTCAACATCGTCAGCGGGTTCTACCGTGCGGACAGCGGCTCGATCGTCCTCGGCGACGATGACGTGACTGGCAAGGCGACGCACAGGATCGCTCAGATGGGCGTCGTCCGCACGTTCCAGACTCCGATCGTCCCGGAGATGACCGTCAGCGAAGCCGTCGCGACGGCGCGTTTCGGCAAGGATCGAGCGAGCATCGTCGAGACGATGATGAGACTGCCCCGCTACCGGCAGGCCGTGCGGCGCGATGAGGAGAAGACCAGCGCGGTCCTCGCGATGACCGGACTCGCGGACGTCGCGAACGCAGATGCCACCTCCCTTCCCCTCGGCACTCGTCGTGTTCTCGAACTGGCGCGCGCCATCGCTGCGGACCCGTCTCTCGTCCTTCTCGACGAGATAGCATCCGGTCTGGACGAGGAGGAGATCACCGCGCTCGCGGAGGTCGTCCACGCCATCCGGGCGGCCGGAGGCACGGTCTTGCTCGTCGAGCACAACTTCGCACTCGTGCGAAGCCTCGCGGATCGGATCGTGGTCCTTTCGCAGGGCTCGTTGGTGGCGCAGGGCACCCCGGATGAGATCGCCTCCCATCCCGAGGTGCTGCGTCATTATCTCGGCGCCCCGACAGGTATCGACAGCGATGACACGATCGTCGACGAAGTCGATGCATCGGAGCATTTCATTACAGGAGATGGCAAATGAGCGTCGGCAACATCCTCGAAGTCAACGGTGTCACGAGCGGTTATGGCGACTTGACCGTCATCCGTGATGTCTCCTTCACGGTGGCGCCCGCGTCGATCACTGCGGTGCTCGGACGCAACGGTGCGGGCAAGACGACGACGTTGAACACGGTAGCCGGTCTGCTCCCGATCAAGTCCGGATCGGTCGTGTTCGATGCCGCGCCGATCACGAGCTCTCCGGCGTATGCCCGGCGGCGCTTGGGCTTCGGCTATGTGCAGGAGAACAAGCGTGTCTTCAAGCAGCGCTCGGTCGAGGAGAACCTCATCCTCGGAATGTACCGTCTCGGTCTGAAGCGAGCCGAAGAGCGCAGCCGGATCGAAGAGAGCTATGAACGTTTCCCGATCCTTGGAGAGAAGCGGAAGCAGGTCGCCGGGTTTCTCAGTGGCGGGCAGCAACAGATGCTCGCCATCGCGCAGGCGCTGCTGAACCGGCCGAAGCTCCTCATGCTCGATGAGCCTTCGACCGGTCTCGCGCCCTCGATCGTGTCGGAGGTGATGGAGACCGTGCGTTCGCTGCGTGATGACGAAGGCCTCGCGGTGCTCCTCATCGAGCAGGCCGTCGAGACCGCGCTCGGAGTGGCGGACAGCGTCGTCGTCCTGGACGTCGGTCGCGTGATCCACACCGCGCCTGCGGATGAGCCGGGACTGCGCGAGGTCATCGAGAACGCATACATGGCAGCGCCGGCCGACGACTGACAGACTCGCGCAAGCCGGAGAGAACGCCTCCCGGCACGCATCCTTGAAGGGAGTGCCGGGAGGCGTTCTTTGGGGCCTGGGGCGCGATCGCTCCAGGCCGAAGTAGCGTGGTCGGCGCGCCAGGCGTGAGGGGCGGTGCGGTTCTCCGCATCCTATGAGGATGGATGCCGAGACGATGCGACGGGGCCGTGTGAATCCTGAGATCCACACGGCCCCGTCGCATCGGAAGGTCACTCGCTGTAGACGACGTCCTCGACCGCATGAGCCGGCTGGCCGTCGTGGACGAAGCCGGCATAGCCTGCCGCCGCGATGGCATCCAGTCGCTCCTTGTAAGTCCCCACACCAGCCACGTACGCGAGGAAGACACGCGGCTTTCCAGGGATGTTCGCGCCCATGTACCACGAGTCCGCCTCGGGGAAGAGCGTCTTGTCGGCGAGGTCGCTCACGTGCGCGACCCACTCGTTCTCGGCGTCGACGTCGACGTCGACGGTCGTGATGCCTTCGTCGCGCAGGAAAGCCAGGTAGTCAGAGATCCACTCGACGTGCTGCTCGATCGATACGATCACGTTCGTCGTGATCGAAGGGCTGCTCGGGCCGACGACCATGAACAGGTTGGGGAAGCCCGCGCTCATGATCCCGAGGTATGCACGTGGTCCATCGGCCCACTTGTCCTTGAGCAGTTCGCCTCGTCCATTGCGAATGCGGATGTTGTTGAGCGCACCCGTGACCGCGTCATAGCCAGTGGCGAACACGATCATGTCCAGCGGATACAGCTCGCCCGCGACGACGATGCCGTCTCGAGCGATCCGCTCGATCGGCTTCTCGCGCACGCTCACCAGGCGCACATTGTCGCGGTTGAACGTCTCGAAGTACCCGGTGTCTGCGGGCAGCCGCTTCGCGCCGATCGGATAGTCCGGCGGTATGAGAAGCTCCGCGGTCTCCGGATCCTTGACGATCTCGCGGATCTTGTTACGGACATAGTCAGCCGTCAGCCGGTTGGCCTCGTGGTCGGTCATCGTGTCCTTGAAGGCGCGGAGGAACGCGGGACCGCCCCACGCCCATCGGGCGTCCAGCTCGGCCTGTCGTTCTTCGTCCGAGAGCTCTCGCGCGAATGCCTTCGCAGGAGGCATCGGCGTCCCCGAGCCGGAACCCTCGCGGCCCGACGCGCGGATGGCCTTGTAGTCCTTCTTGATGGCGTCGCGCTCGCTGTCGGAGAGGGGATAGTTCTGGGCGGGCACGCTGTAGGTCGCAGTCCTCTGGAAGACGACGACCTCGGATGCCGTCTCCGCGATGACGGGTATGGACTGCACGCCCGACGATCCGGTGCCGACGACGCCGACGCGCTTGCCCGCGAAATCGACCCCGGTCTCCGGCCATGCGCCGGTGTGATACCACTCGCCGCCGAACTCCTCGAGCCCCTCGAATCGAGGGACCTGGGCTGCGGAGAGCGGTCCGGATGCGCAGATCAGATAGCGCGCGGTCGCGCGCTCGCCGCTCTCACTCGTGATCGTCCATGCCGCCGCAGCCTCGTCGTACTCGGCATCGGTCACGAGAACTCCGAACTCGATGTCCTTCAGGAGATCGAATCGTTCAGCCACGTGCTCGGCGTACCGGAGGATCTCCGGCTGCGCGGCGTATCGCTCGCTCCATTGCCACTCCTGCTCCAGGTCGTCGTCGAACGAGTAGGAGTAGAACATCGACGGGACGTCACACCTCGCACCGGGGTACTTGTTCCAGTACCAGGTGCCGCCGACGCCATCGCCTCGCTCGAAGGCGCGAACGGACATCCCGAGCTCGTCCCGCAGCTTGTGGATCATGTACATCCCCGAGAATCCCGCTCCGATGATGATCGCGTCGTATCGCGGCAACTGGGTGTTGGAATCCTGTCCGTACGTCATGTGCATCCTCTCTCTGGACGACTCGCCTACGAGCACGTCCGGCGCCCGGCTCCAGCGTTGAGCCATGCTAATAGGATATATTATATTTGAGCTTGGGGCGAGTCTGGGTGTCCGGGGACTAATATATTTTACATTAGACACGAAGATCCAACGGAGGATTGAGAAGTGAACCAAGTTTTCGATGTGATCGTCCTCGGCAGCGGCGCGGCTGGTCTGACAGCTGCGTTCACCGCGGCGAAGTCCGGCAACTCGGTGTCGGTGTTCGAGAAGAGCGACCTTCTCGGCGGCACGAGCGCGTGGTCGGGTGGCCACGTCTGGGTGCCCAACAACCCTTACACGAAAGGCGCCGGAGTCGAGGACTCCGAGGCCGAGGCGCTGACCTATCTCCGATCGCTCTCCCGCGGAGTCCTGGACGATCAGCTTGCTCAGACCTATATCCGCAAAGGCCCGGAGATGCTTCGCTTTCTCGATGAGAACGCGGACACCGAGTTCTTCGTCACCGTGGGGTTTCCCGACTATCACGCGGCGAACCCAGGAGGAAAGCCCGAAGGCGGACGGACCGTGGAGGTGCCCCTGTTCTCCTTCGACGAGCTCGGCGAATGGAAGGACAAGGTCACCACGTCGCCCTACCTCCCCGCCTATCTGACGATGTCGGAGGGGCCCCTGGGAGCGACGGTGCCGCAACCGCCGTCGCCCGAGGAGATCGATCGGCGCACTGCGGCCAACGAACGCGGAAGCGGCCAGGGTCTGATCGGTCGACTTCTGCGCGCGAATCTCCGCGCCGGAACGCAGCTGCGTGTCTCTCATCGTGCGAAGGAGCTCATCCGGGAGGGGGGCAGGGTCATCGGGGCGGTCTTCGACACCCCCGACGGCGAGGTGCGTGCTCTCGCCCGCAAGGGCGTCGTCCTCGCGACGGGCGGATTCGAGTGGAATGACGAGCTGAAGCGCACATTCCTGCGCGGTGTCCTCACGCATCCCGTATCGGTGCCGACCAATGAGGGCGACGGCCTTGTCATGGCGATGAAGGTCGGAGCAGCCCTGCAGAACATGCGCGAAGCGTGGTGGTCGCCTGTGGCCGTCCTTCCGGAGGGCATCAACCGGATGAACCGGATGATGATCAACGCCGACCGCACCCGTCCCCGCTCGATCATGATCAATCGCAAGGGGCGTCGATTCACGAACGAGGCCGCGTCCTACAACGCGGTCGGCGGAGCGTTCCACCAGGAGGACGTCACTGCGTTCGACTACGCCAACCTTCCGTGCTGGCTGATCTTCGATCAGGAGTACTTCCGCAAGTTCGGGTCCATCGGCAAGCAGCTCGGCTCCGAGGAGCCGCGCTGGCTGATCAGCGCGACCACGCTCGAGGAACTCGCCGAAAAGCTCGGAGTGCCCGGTGACGAGCTCGTCAGGACCGTCTCACGGTGGAACGCGAACGTGGCCGAGGGCGTGGACCCCGACTTCCACCGGGGGGAGAGCGCGCATGACCTCTGGTGGGGCGACCCATACGCCAAGGGCACGATCGAGGGCACGCTCGGACCGATCGACGAGGGGCCCTATTACGCGCTCCCGCTGACCATCGGCTCGCTCGGCACCAAGGGAGGGCCGAAAGTCGACGCAAGGGCGCGCGTGATCGACCTCGACGGCCAGCCGATACCGGGTCTGTACGCCGCAGGCAATGTGTCCTCGCCGACGGGCATGGCGTACGGGGGCGCGGGAGGCACGCTCGGTCCGGCGATGACCTTCGGCTACATCGCGGGCGCCGACGTCGGGGCGTCAGCGTCCGTCGACATCGATGTCAGCGCCGGTACGCGCACCTGACACCGCGATCGCATCCCATGAGTTCGGCACGATCATCTCGAAGGGGAAGGACACACCGTGGCTCTCGATGAACCCACTCTCGCCTACCTGGCGAAGATGGCCGCGCTCCAGCCGCCCGACGCCACGCCGATGTGGCAATCGGACGTGCAGCAGGTTCGCTCGGGCCTGGCCGCGCGACGCCTCTCCGCCGATCCCTTCCCTGCCATGGCGCGGACCGAGGAGTTCACCCTCGGCAGCGGGCACGAGGAGTTCCGTCTTCGCCTGCACGTGCCGACGGAGGCTCCGGTCGGGCTCATGGTCTATTTCCACGGGGGCGGTTGGACGATCGGCGATATCGACGGCAACGACCGCCTGGGGCGTGAGCTCGCGGCGGCGAGCGACCACGCGGTGCTGCTCGTCGAATACCGGAAGTCTCCGGAGTATCCCTTCCCGGCAGCACTGAACGACGCATGGGCGGCCACGGGGTGGGCGGCGCGGAACCGCGAGCGAGTCCTGGGCGGGGACGGTCCGTTGGTGCTCGCCGGCGACAGCGCCGGCGCGAATCTCGCGACGGTCACCGCAAGACGTGCGACGGCTGAAGGCTCGCCGCATATCGATGTGCAGATGCTCGTCTACCCGGTGACGGACAGTGACCTGAGTCGTCCGTCGTACCTCGAGCCGGAGAACCAGACGTTGCTCAGCCTGCCGCTGATCGACTGGTTCTGGCAGAACTACCTGCCGGATGCAGAGGCGCGTTCGGCGCCCGAGGCGTCGCCGTTGCGCGCCGAAACGCTCACCGGGATGCCGCCCACGGTCCTGATCACAGCCGAGCACGACGTGCTGCGGAACGAGGGCGAGGCGTATGCGGCTCGCCTGATGTCCGCGGGAGTGCCCGTCATCTCCCGTACGGTGCCCGGGCAGATGCACGGGTTCATGAGCATGATCGATGAACTTCCCGCCAGCCGTCACACCATCGACTTCCTGGCGGCCACCATAAAGCGACTGGAAGAAGAAGGAACCGGAAGATGACCTCAACTCCTGAACAGATCGACGTCGACGTACTCGTCGTCGGCGCGGGCTTCGCTGGCATGTACGCGCTCAAGAAGCTCCGGGACCGCGGCTTCTCCGTCGCGGTGCTCGAGCGCGGAGACGAGGTGGGCGGAACCTGGTACTGGAACCGCTATCCCGGCGCGCGTTGCGATATCGAGAGCGCCTACTACTCGTACTCGTTCTCGTCCGACCTCCAGCAGGAGTGGGAGTGGAGCGAGAAGTACGCCACCCAGCCCGAGATCCTCGCCTATCTGAAGCACGTTGCCGACCGTTTCTCGCTCCGGGAGGACATCCGCTTCGGCGAGGAGGTGATCTCTGCGGAGTTCCAGGACGACGAGTCTCGCTGGCTGGTGCGGACGGGATCCGGTCTGGTCGCCCGTGCGCGCTTTGTGGTGATGGCCACAGGCTGCCTCTCCACGGCCAAGCTGCCTGAGATTCCCGGCATCGAGGACTTTGCGGGAGAGATCTACCACACGAGCTCATGGCCTCTCGAGGGCGTCGACCTGGCAGGGAAGACCGTGGGGTTGATCGGCACCGGTTCCTCCGGGATCCAGGCGACTCCACTGCTGGCCCAGCAGGCCGCGCATCTCACGGTCTTCCAGCGCACGCCGAACTTCAGCGTTCCGGCGCGCAACTCGCCTCTCGACCCCGACGAGTGGAAGGCGATCAAGGAGCGCTATCCCGAACTGCGCGAGATCTCGCGGCATTCGGCATCCGGCTCCGTGCCGTTGCCGATCGTTCCGGTTCCGGCGATGTCCGTCACGGAGGAGGAGCGCAACGCGCGGTATGAGGAGCGTTGGCGTATCGGAGGGATGAAGTTCCTGCAGGTGTTCTCCGACACGCTCAGCGATGCGGAGGCGAACGCGAGCGCCGCCGATTTCATCCGCAGGAAGATCGACGAGATCGTGCACGATCCGGCCGTGGCGCAGCTGTTGAAGCCGACGGATCACTACGTGGGCACCAAACGCATCTGCACAGACACCGACTACTACGAAACCTTCAATCGCGACAACGTGTCGCTGGTGGACGTGAAGAGTGCCCCGATCAGCAGGATTTCCGCCGCAGGCGTGGTCACGGAACAGGCAGAGTATCCGCTGGACGTTCTCGTCTTCGCGACGGGATTCGATGCGATGACCGGGGCGCTGCTGAGACCGGATATCCGCGGTGCGGGCGGTGAGTCGCTGCGGCAGAAGTGGGAACATGGCCCGCGCACGTACCTCGGCCTGGCGACGGCGGGCTTCCCGAACCTCTTCATGGTGACCGGCCCCGGCAGCCCGGCGGTGCTCAGCAATATGGTCACATCTATAGAGCAGCACGTGGAGTGGATCTCCGATCACTTGGAGTACCTGCGGGGCAATGAGCTTGAGCGGACCGAGCCCGCCAAGCCCGCGGAGGACGAGTGGGTCGAGCACGTGAACGCGGTCGCAGACGCGACTCTCTATGCGCAGGCGAACTCCTGGTACACCGGTGCCAACGTGCCGGGCAAGCCGCGGGTGTTCATGCCTTATGTCGCAGGCGTCGGCGCGTACCGCGACAAGTGCGATGCGGTCGCCGCCGCCGAATACGAGGGGTTCCTCGTCAGCTGATCGGGTCAGCGACGGAGGCGTCGGCGGACCGTGCGTGCTCCTTCAGACCTCTTCGGCTGGGCGAACAGAAAGGCCGCCGACATCAGAACGGCGCACGTCGTCATGGTCAGAGCGAGAGGTCGCGCCGAGACTGCTCCTTCAGCGCTGGCGAGCGGCGTGACGGCGGCGCCGACGAGGAACTGGAGCGTGCCGAGCACCGCCGAGCCCGTACCGGCGATTCTCGGCACGTGAGCGATCGCTTCGGCCGTCGCTTTCGGTGCGACCGCGCCGACGGCGCCCACCGCGATCGAGAGCGGTGCGATCAGCCAGACGGCTGGTGCATCGGACAGCACCAGCACGAGGACTGCGGCGCAGGCGGATGACATCACCGCGATGCCGACTCCGAGTATGGAACGCACGCGGTATCGACCGATGAGGCGGCTGCTCCACCAGTTGACAAGGAGCATCGCGGTCGCGTTCGCTCCGAAGATGAGTCCGAAGCCGATCGGGGAGAACCCGAGCATCTGCTGATACACGAACGGCGACGACGCGATGTACGCCATCATGATGCCGGTCGAGAACGCCATCGCGAGCGTGTTGCCGAGAAACCCCCTGGTGCGCAGTTCCGATAGCGCGCGAGGGCGAGAACCTCGGTCGGAGCCGAGGAGCAGTCGTCGGTCTCGCGGATGCGATTCCTTCAGCAGGAGCACGACTGAGACGATCAGAGCGGCTGATACGACGCCGACCGTGGCGAGCACGCCCCGCCAGCCGACAGCCGCACCGATCAGGCTTCCCAGAGAAGGGGCGACGATGGGGGCGACGTTGCCGACGATCATCATGACGCTGAAGGCTCGTGCGGCGGCGTCGCCTGACGATAGATCGGAGATGATTGCGCGGCCGATCACCGCCCCCGATGCGACGCCGACGCCCTGGACGACGCGGGCGGCTATGAGGAACTCCAACGAGGGAGCGAAGGCTGCGATGGCGCTGGCGCCAACGCAGATGCTCAGACCGATCAGGAGAGGGCCGCGCCTGCCGAAGCGATCCGAGAGCGGTCCGAAGGCGAGTTGCCCCGCAGCGACTCCGAGAAGGTAGCCGGTCAACGAGAGCTGCACCCCCGTCGGGTCGGTGTCGAGATCCACCACCATCGCCGGGAAGGCGGACAGGTACAGATCGATCGCCAAGGGGCCGAGGGCTGCCAGCACACCGAGGGTCATCAGCATGACGGGAGGCAACGTCGCGCCGGTCTGGGATCGCTGGCGAGGGGCGGTATCGCGCATATGACCTCGATCGTCTCTGTCTTTCGGTCCTCGCCGATGAGCCGGCGAGTCGGAGGCACGCTTGAGTGCTCAGCAGAACGTCGCCAGCCGGCTCCGATCGACCTTCATCATCGCCGTGCGCGGCAGCGCTTCCAGCAACACCAGGCGGTCAGGCGCCTTGTAGTCGGCGAGTTCCGATCGCACGTGTTCGCGCAGCTCCTCGAGCGTGGGGGCCCGGTCGCCAGAGGCCACCACGAACGCCACGCCGATCTCTCCGATCACGGGCGCCGGGATCCCGATCACGGCGCTCTCGCCGACCAGTGGGTGCGTCGCGAGCACCCGCTCGACCTCGAGCGGATACACGTTGTATCCACCGCGGATGTACATCTCGCCTCGCCGACCGGTCAGCAGGAGATGGCCGCGGGGAGAGCGGTAGCCGAGATCGCCGGTGCGAAGCCATCCGTCATCCGTGAGGGTCTTGTGCGTCGCCTCCTCGTCGTGCCAGTAACCGCGCATCAGACAGGTGCCGTGCACCTCGATGTTGCCGACCTCGCCGGTGGGCACCTCAGCGCCGAGATCGTCGACGATGCGGACCTCCATGCCTGCCTGCGGACGTCCCACGGTTCGGTACTGGACGTAGGATGGCTCATCGACCTCGGTGCCGGTGATGCTCGGTGACTCGGTCATCGCATAGCGTACGACGAGCGGCACCTCGAACCGCTTCTTGACCTGCTCGACGAGATCGGGTGAGGCCGGTGCGGTCGCGGACGTTCCCAGCCGCAGGTGGGGAAAGGGCCGGTGGCCGCCCTCATGCTCGAGCATCTTCGCCCACTGGGTGGGAACCAGGCTCGCGACCGTGACCCGCTCTTCGCGCAGAAGCGAGGCGGTGGATGCCGCCGACCACGGTTGCGGCGGGACGATGAAAGCGATCGCCCACGCGATCTGATCCCAGACCTTCGCCATGTATCCTGCGTGCGCGAACGGCGTGGCGACCAGGCGGCGATCGAACGGCGCGCTCATGACGCCCGACGAGTGCACGGCCGCTTCCAGCCCCGCGTGGTCGTACCACGCGCCCTTGGGGGCTCCCGTCGTGCCGCTGGTCCAGATGATGACAGCCGGGTCGTGGCGACCGATGTCCGGTTCCTTCCCCCGCTCGGTCCGAGTAGCGGCATCGGGAACGGTGCGCGCACCCAGCAACCCATCGAGCTCATCCTGCTCGATCGTCTCGATGGCGGTGTCGGTCGCGACGTCGCCGATCAGAAGCCGGGCTGCGGACTGCCGCAGGATCCCGGCGATCTCGCGGCGGCCGAGCCGGGTGTTGATCCCGGTGGCGACGGCACCGATGCGCACCGCGGCGACGTAGCAGATCGCGAAGGCCGCCGACGACGGCAAGCCGATCGCGACGACGTCCCCGCGCCCGACGCCACGACGACGGAGCTCGGCAGCGAGTGAGATCGATGCGCGGTCCCACTCGGCGAAGCTCAATCGAGTCCCGCCGTCCACATAGGCGTCACGATCGCCGAACTGTTCGGCCGCCGCAGACAGGGCCGCTCCGAGATGGTCGAAACGGCCCTGAAGCGTCGGCGAACTGGACATGGAGTCAGCCGAAGCGGAGCCCGGGAGCGCGGGTCTTGAAGACATCGGTCGCGAACACCTGCCCGAGCTTGGTGGCATCCCACCGCTTCTCCCCGTTCGCCACGACGGCGTCTTCGGTCCATCCGCCCATGAGATAGATCTTGTCCTCCATCGCGCGGATCACCTGTCCGGAGACATGACCGGCTTCGGGGCTGGCGAGCCAGGCGACGACAGGAGAGCAGTTGGACGGATCCTGCGGATCGTATTCGCCCTCGGGTCGTTCATCCGGCTCCAGGGGCGCGGCCTGTCCTGGCATGGTCGCCGAGATGCGAGTGAGTCCGCCAGGCCCGATCGCGTTGACGGTGACGCCGGTGCTCGCCAGTTCGAGGCTCGTCGTGAGCGTGAGGCCCGCGATCGCCGACTTCGCCGTCGCGTAGTTGGACTGGCCGAAGTGTCCGAGCAGTCCGGCCCCCGAGACGGTGTTGATGATGCGGCCGTACGTCGAGCCCGTGGACTTGGCCTCCTCTCGCCAGCGCCGCGCGACGGCGCGGCTCGCCAGCCAAGTGCCGCGGACGTGCACGCGCATCACGATGTCGAAATCGGCGGCGGGCATGTTCCAGATGGCCTTGTCCCGCACGATGCCGGCGTTGTTGACGAGGATGTCCGCCCGGCCGAACTCCGACCAGGCCTTCGCCACCATCGCCTCGACCTGGTCCTCATCGCCGACGTCCGCGTAGTCGGGGATCGCCTGACCGCCCCTGGCCTTGATGATGTCGACGACGGTGTCGGCGTCTCGGCCCGACCCCTCGCCCTTCACGGAGGTGCCGAGGTCATTGACGACGATGCGCGCGCCCTGCTTGGCGAGCTCGAGAGCGTGTCCCCGGCCGATGCCGTGACCCGCTCCCGTGACGATGGCGACTTTTCCGTCGAGAAGACCTGTCATGTGCTCTGTGTTCCTTGCGTCGATGTGTACTGTCTGACGAGATCCGCGTCAGTGCGCGGGGGTGAAAAGCGGGATCGAGATGTCCTCGGTGAGACGGTGAACGGTCATCGTGAGATCCATTCCGACCTCGAGGCGTTCCGGATCGCAGTCGACCAGTCGGGTCATGACCCGCGGGCCCTCCGCGAGTTCGACGACGGCTGCGACGTAGGGCAGCTGTTCGCGGAACGGGGGCAGATCGTTGACGTGGACGACCGAGTACGTGTAGAGCGTGGCCGAGCCGCTTGCCGGCACCCACTCGACTTCGCCGCTCCAGCAGCGTGGGCAGAACGGGCGCGGATAGTGATGCACCAGGCCGCAGTCGCGGCAGCGCACGATCAGGAAGATGCCCTCGTTGCGCACAGCATCCCAGAACGGACGGCTGTCGGCTTCGATCGTGGGAAGATCGCTCCGCGCGGTCATCTTGTTCCTCTCGCTCAGCGCCCGCGGAATTCCGCGGGACGTCGTTCAATGAAGGACTGCACTCCTTCGCGCGTGTCCGCCGAATGGGACTGCAGTTCCTGCACCAGCCCTTCGGCTAGGAAGGATGCGGTCCGATCGCTGTCGAGAGAGGCGTTAAAGAGCCGCTTCGTCAGCGCGATCGCCGTGGTGGGGCCGGAAGCGAGTCGCTCGGCCAGTTCGTCCGCGGCCGCATCCAGGTTCTCGGGTTCGACGACTCGATTGACCAGTCCGAGGGCGTGCGCCTCGCTCGCTCCCAGCTTGTCTCCTAGAATGGCGAGCTCTTTGGCCTTCTGCATTCCGAGGAGTCGCGGCAGCAGGTACGCGCCACCCGCGTCGACCGTGAGCCCGCGGAGGATGAACGATTCGATGAACGTCGCCTGCGAGGATGCGACGACGAAGTCGGAAGCGTACGCGATATGCGCGCCCATGCCCGCCGCCGCGCCCTGGACGACGCTGACGACCGGTTTGTCGCAATCGAGGATCGCGGCGATCAGCTGCTGCGCTCCGCCCATGATGCGCCGGGTGATGTCTCCGACGACCGGATCGTCCGTTCCCCCGATACCGGAGACATCGGCGCCCGCGCAGAAGTGCTTGCCTTCCGAGCGGATGACCACTGCGCGAATGTCGGCGACGCGGTGCGCATGCGACAGGGCGGCGATCAGTGCGTCCCGGTCGACCGTCCGCAATGCGTTGCCTGCCGTCGGCCGATTGATCGTGATGGTCGCGATGCCGTCCGCTTCGGTCGTCCGGATGGCGGGTTCTTCTTCGACCATGGCCCGAGGTCTCCGATCCTCATGGGTGGGAGCGCGATGCTGCGCTGCTTGCGGCTATTCTGGCACGAGTGTCACCAATTGATCAACTTCACTAACGTTGGAAGGAGCCGTGTGATTGTGGCGAATCTCGAAAAGAAGGCCGAATCGTACGAGTTCGTAGTAGAACGCGGAGCGGTGCGGGCGTTCGCGCAAGCGATGCAATCTGACAACCCTGCCTACGATGGCGAGAATGCGATCGCGCCCCCCGCCTTCCTCATCACTGCGTGGCGGTGGGCGCCGGAGGGCGGTCGCGCTCAGCACGGCATCCCTCGGGCGCGGCTGCTGCATGGCGAGCAGGAGTTCGTGTTCCACACCGATCCGCCGCGCGTGGGCGATGTGCTGACCGTCCAGGAATGGGTGAGCGACCGGTTCGAGAAGGTGGGCAAACGCGGCGGAGTCATGGAGTTCGTGATCGTCACGACCGAGTTCCGCAACCGGACGGGTGCGGCGGTGGCGGAGATGCGATCGACGTTCATCGGACGTGAGGCGAAGGGGGACCAGAGATGAACGCCATCCCGAAGGTCGGCGATACCGCGCCGGACCGCGAGTTCGGACCGATGACCACGGAGATGTTCGTGCGCTACTCGGGAGCATCGGGGGACCTCAACCCCATGCATTACGATCGCGACTTCGCGCAGGAGGCGGGCTATCCCACCGTCTTCTCCCAGGGCATGCACTCGGCGGCGCTGCTGTCCACGTTCGCCGGGGACTGGCTGGGCGCTGAACGGCTTCGTCGTTTTCACGTCCGCTTCCGCGACATCGTCTGGCCAGGCGATGTCCTCAGCTGCGCGGGCGAGGTGACCTCGGTCGAAGAGGTCGACTCCGGCCATCGGATCGTGGCGTCGCTCACGTTGACGCGGCAGACCGGCGCGGTTGCGATACTGGGAGAGGCCGAGTTCCTCCTGGAGCGCTGAGAGCGAGGCCCGAGCGTAACGGAGAGGACGGAGGGGCGAGATGGGCCAGCGGCGTTCGAGCTACGGGCCGACCAGCCCGGACGTGGGTTCGCGCGGTGCGCAGACGCACGACAACATCCTCGGCTCGGCTCTCGAGCTGTTCGCCGAGAAGGGCTATCACTCGACGACGATCCAGGACATCGCCACCGCCGTCGGCATCTCTCGCGCGACGCTGTACCAGTATTTCGAGAGCAAGGAACAGCTCTTCGTCGAGCTTCTCGAGGTCTGCGGCGCGGCGGTGGTCGAGGTCATCCGCCAGCTGGGCGCCCTCGGCCCCGACGTCGCGGGATTCGCGAACCTGCGCTGGTGGCTCGGCGAATGGTCCCGCGTATACGAACGATACGCGACGATGTTCATCGAGTGGGCGAACATCGACGCGCCCGGGGCGCCGGTGGGCACCCTCGTCAGTCACTTCAATACGCACTTCAACCGTCGAGTGGCGCAGCGCCTTGCCGAAGGCGGCGTGAGCGGAGTGGACGTCCACGACACCGCGATCGTTCTCACGAACGTCATCCTGCGCTGGAACTACCTGCGGCAGATGCGCGGGCTGGACCGCGACGATACGTCCGAGCAGGACTACTACTTCGCCGTGCTCGTGCAGCTGATGCTGTTCCCCTCCACGCCGCCGGAAGCGACGCGAGGCGGCCGCGATGTGCCGAGGCGCTGGAATCTGCGCCGCGTGGGAGGGCGGCTCAGCACGCGAGAGACGACTTCGCTTCCCGCCCCGTACCGCGAGAAGACCAACGGGCTCACCGCCCGCGGCGCCGGCACGGTTCGGGTGCTGGTGGCGTCGGCGGCCCGGACCTTCGCATCGCTGGGCTATCAGCGCGCAAGCGTCGACGATGTCGTGACGGAAGCGGGATTCGCTCGCGGGACGTTCTACAAGTATTTCGAAGCGAAGCTCGATCTGCTCATCGTCCTCGCCGACCTGTGCGCCCAGGAATCCATCGCCGGTGCGCGCAAGCTGGAGCACATGACCCCCGCGGCCTACGGAACCGAGTTCCCGGAGTGGTGCCGGTCCACACTCGCGCTCAGCGAGGAGTACCGCAGCGTATACCGTGCCTGGATGGAGCGCTCGCCGGAGTCGGTTCAACTCCTGAGGCTGAGGAGGGCAGTCGTCGAGGCGATCCAGCGCGCCCTCTTCATCCAGCTCGGCGGCATCGACCGAGGCCATCCGCTCGATCTGCGCACCTCCGAGGTCTTCCTGATCGCGTTGTTCGATCAGGTTCCTGATTCGTTCGAACTCAATCGGCAACCACGCAGCCGCGAGTATATGGCGGGACTCACCGCCGTGCTGCTGGACCGTGCACTGTTCGGGCATGGACTGGCTACTATATAATATAGTACCGGCGGAGATTACTTCGCCGGCAACACGACGGGAAGGCGTTCATGTCTGAGGCAGAGGTGCAAGGGAAGCGGATAGGCAACGACGGCTGGACGGGCCGTTTCTTCGAGGATTTCGAGCCAGGAGACGTCTATTACCACCCATTGGGCAAGACCGTCACCGACACCGACAATCAATGGTTCACGCTGCTGACGCAGAACACCGCCAAGGTGCACTTCGATCATATGGCATCCTCGCAGACCGAGTTCGGTCGGCCCCTGGTCAATTCGACGTTCATTCTCGCGCTTGTGACCGGCCAGTCAGTGATCGACCTCTCGTTCAATGTCATGGCGAACCTCGGCTGGGACGAGGTTCGGTTGCCTGCTCCGGTCTTCGACGGCGACACGATCTACTCCCGCTCCAAGGTTCTGGAGAAGCGAACGTCGAAATCGCGAGAGAACGTGGGCATCGTCACGGTCGCGACCGAGGGCTTCAACCAGGACGGGGTCGTCGTCATCAGCTACAAGCGAACGTTCATGGTCTACCGACGAGGGTTCGCACCGGTGAATCCGACGCCTCGTCCCGACGAGTCGAGCCTTCCCTCGGTGCACGGTGTGACCGATGTCTGAGATCGCGTCCCTCGCCGCTGTGCGGCGAGCCAGGACATGGCTGTTCGTTCCTGGCGACCGACCCGAACGATTCTCGAAAGCGCGATCGAGTGGCGCGGATGCTGTGATCATCGACCTCGAGGATGCCGTCGCAGCGTCCGAGAAAGAACGAGCGCGTCGGGAGACGGCAGTCGCACTTGCAGCTGATGGCGGTTTCGCCGTGCGCATCGGCGCTCCGTCGACCGTCGAGGGCGCCCGCGATATCGAGGCACTGGCCGCGTCGGGAGTTGCACCGTGGGCCGTGGTCGTGGCCAAAGCCGAGGATGCGGACGAGTTGGAGGAGGTGGCTCGTATTCTGCACGCACCGGTGATCGCGCTCGTCGAGAGTGCCATGGGACTGGAAGCCGCCGCCGGCCTGGCAGCGTCCGCATCCGTCGTACGACTCGCCTTCGGGGCGGTCGATCTGTCCTTGGACATCGACGCCGTAGCGGATGACGACGTGCTCGCACCTGTGAGATCCCGGCTCGTCATGGCCTCTCGCGCTGCCGGGATCGCCGCGCCGATCGACACGCCGAGCCTCGACATCGAGGACAGCGCTCGTACGCGCGCCGCGGCGACTGTCGCCCGTCGGTTCGGCATGGGCGGGAAGCTGTGCATTCACCCGAGGCAGGTACCCGTCGTGGCGTCCGCGTTCCGGCCGACTCCCGATGAGGTGGAGCGCGCGCGGAAGATCCTCGATGCCGCTGATCATGACGGTGCGGCACGGGTCGATGGGCAGATGATCGACCTGCCTGTCTTGGAGCGCGCACGCAGAGTGCTCGCCGAGGCGGATGCAGGCGCCGGCGCCGCACCGGCATTCGCGCACGACAACATCGGGGCGGACCGATGACTCACGGTCCGCTCCACGGCATCACCGTCGTGTCGTTCGAGCAGGCCGTGGCAGCACCGTTCGCGACCCGCCAGCTCGCCGATCTCGGTGCGCGTGTCATCAAGGTGGAGCGGGAGTCGGGTGACTTCGCCCGCGGGTACGACACGAAGGTGCGTGGCATGGCGAGCTACTTCACGTGGCTCAATCGCTCGAAGGAGTCGGTTGTCCTCGACCTGAAGTCGCCAGAGGGCCGGGAGGCGGCACGTGCTCTCATCGAACGTGCGGACGTTTTCGTACAGAATCTCGCTCCTGGAGCTGTCGGACGGATGGGGCTCGGCGCCGATGAGGCTCTGAAGATCAATCCCCGACTGATCCACGTCTCGATCTCCGGATACGGCGAGACCGGTCCGTATCAGAGCAAGAAGGCGTACGATCTCCTCGTCCAATGCGAAGCCGGCTTGCTCTCGATCACGGGAACGCCGGAGCAGCCGGCGAAAGTCGGGATCTCGATCGCCGACATCGCAGCGGGGATGTACGCGTATTCGGGCGTGCTCTCCGCGCTCATCCAACGCGGCATCACGGGGGAGGGCCAGCGCCTGGAGGTCTCCATGCTCGAAGCGCTCGCGGAGTGGATGAGCCATCCGTACTTCTATGCCGAGTACGGGGGGACTCCGCCGCCGCGCACAGGTGCGGCCCACGCGACGATCGCCCCGTATGGGCCGTATGAATGCGCCGACGGCACGGTATTCTTCGCGGTTCAGAATGAGCGTGAATGGCGACGGTTCTGCGACGAAGTGGTCGCCGACGAAGCGCTCTCGACGGATTCCCGGTTCGCAGGCAACGCCTCGCGCGTCGATCACAGGGCGGAGCTCGATGCTGTCATCGCGCCGACCATACGGCGGCTGACGCGCGCGGAGGCGATCGCACGGCTGGATGGGGCTTCGATCGCCAACGCCGAACTGCGCGATATGGCGGGACTGTCCCGGCATCCGCAGTTGGAAGCTCGGGATCGGTGGCGGGACGTCGACTCGCCGGTGGGACCCGTCCGCAGCCTCATCCCACCGGTGACGGCTCCATGGAGCTCGCGGATGGATCCGATACCCGCGCTGGGTGCTGACACGGAACGCATCCTGGGTGAATTGGGCCTGCCGCCGTCCACTCGGGCAAAGCAGACAATATAATACGGGGGATACTTGAGCGCGCACTGTGGCTTGGGTGGACACAAGCAGAAAGTGAGCCCATGACCTTGAACCAACCGAGAACGCGCCCGCAGCTCGGAGATGAGGCGGCATCCTACGTTCGTGACCAGATCACATCCGGAACCCTTGCCCCAGGCGCGCATGTGCGGCCCGAATCGGTCGCGAATGAGCTGAATATCTCTTCCACCCCGGCACGCGAGGCTCTCCAAGCGCTTCGAGCCGAGGGTTTCCTCGAGTTGGCACCGCGGCGGGGTTTCACCGTGGCGAAATTGACCGGCGACGACATCAGGGACATGTTTCTCGTCCAGTCCTGGGTTGCCGGCGAACTGGCCGCGAGAGCGGCGGCGAATGCGGATGAGGCGCTGATCGCGCAGATCGGCCGAGTGCATGATGAGTTGACGGCTGCCGCTGAGCGCGGCGATCTGGCCACGCTGGAGGAGCAGAATCACCTCTTCCACCGCGATATCAATCTCGCTTCCGGCGCGCCGAAACTGGCGTGGGTCATCCAACTCGTGTCCCGTTATGCGCCGAGTCGCTTCTACGCGACGATCGAGGGCTGGCCGGAGACGACGATCGACGACCACAGCGGTATTCTCGATGCGATCCGTGCCGGAGACGCGGCTGCGGCACGAGAAGCGATGAGCAATCACATCTTGCGCTCGGGCGAGCAGCTCGCCCGACATATTGATGCGCGTCTCGCTGCCGAGCCTGTCCCCTCCGCATAGGTTCCATGTCTCAACCCGCCGCTGATCGGCGTGTCTGACGTTGCTGACTTCTTCGCTCTGCCTGTAGAATATATTGTGCATAACACTTGGGTGCTCGTGAGCGCCACAGAGCACATGAGACCAGAAGGCAGACGTGATGACGCAACACCAGCTGAACGAAGAGGAAGAGATCTTCGTCCAGACCGTCCGTGATTTCATCGATCGCAATGTCAGGCCTGCCGTCCGAGAGGTCGAGCACGCCAATGAGTATCCTGAGGCCTGGATCGAGCAGATGAAGCAGCTGGGCATCTTCGGACTCGCAATACCGGAGGAATACGGCGGGATGCCGATCTCGATGCCGTGCTACGTGCAGATCACGGAAGAACTATCGCGCGGATGGATGTCGTTGGCCGGTGCCATGGGCGGGCACACTGTTGTCGCGAAGCTTCTGACGTTGTACGGCACGGAGGAGCAGCGGCAGCGCTATCTGCCACGCATGGCGACCGGCGAGATCCGGGCGACTATGGCATTGACCGAGCCGGGTGGCGGCTCCGACTTGCAGGCGATGCGCACGGTCGCGCGTGATGACGGCGACGAGCTGGTGCTGACCGGCTCGAAGACGTGGATCACCAACGCCCGACGCTCGCAGCTGATCGCCGTGCTCTGCAAGACCGATCCGGAGGCGACGCCCGCCCACACCGGGATGTCAGTGATCCTCGCGGAGCACGGCCCGGGCCTCACCATCTCACAGGATCTGCCGAAGCTCGGATACAAGGGCGTCGAGAGTTGCGAGCTCGCCTTCGACGGCTACCGTGTCAGCAGTGACGCTGTTCTCGGCGGCGAACGGGGACAGGGTTTCGTGCAGATGATGAAGGGCCTTGAGACCGGACGCCTCAACGTCGCTGCGCGCGCGTTGGGAGTCGGTGCCGCCGCCTTCAACGACGCATTCCGCTATTCGCAGGAACGAGAGTCGTTCGGCAAGCCGATCTGGAAGCACCAGGCCATCGGCCATTACCTCGCCAGCATGGCCACGAAGCTCACAGCGGCACGGCAGCTTGTCAAGTATGCAGCCGAGCGCTATGACAGCGGAGACCGCAGTGACATGGAAGCAGGCATGGCGAAGCTCTTCGCGTCCGAGACCGCGATGGAGATCGCGCTCGACGCGGTGCGCATCCACGGCGGAAACGGCTACTCCACCGAATACGACGTGGAGCGATATTTCCGGGACGCACCCCTGATGATCGTCGGCGAGGGTACGAACGAGATCCAGCAGAACATCATCGCGAGTCAGCTGGTGTCCCGTGGAGGAATCTAGGCTGGCAACAGGCGGCAGAGGCCGGACGACTTGATCACGGTCGTCGGGCGGGAACAGAAGAAGGGCGGAATCGATGATGACTGAACACGTGGACGCGGCGAAAGAGCGGCCCGCTTTTACGTTCGGCGGAATGTACATCGACGGCGAGTGGCGTGGAAGCATCAGCGAGCGCACTGAGGTCGTGCGGTCCCCGTTCGACGGCAGCGTCGTCGTAGAGGTCCCGCGCGGAAACGTCGAGGATGTCGATATCGCTGTCGCTGCGGCGCTCCGCGTACACCGCTCCGGGGCGCTTCCGCTGAGTCGACGGATCGCGATCCTGGACGCGGCGGCAGCGCTGCTGAGCGAGCGTTCCGAGGAGTTCGCGCGGGCTATCGCGCTGGAATGCGCCAAGCCGATAAAGACGGCGCGTGGCGAGGTGTCGCGGGCGGTGGACACGTTCACGTTCACGGCTGCTGAGGCCCGTACACAGGCATCCGCAATGGTGCCCGTCAACGCCGTCGCAGCGGGGGAGGGCAAGACCGCCTGGACCGTGCGGGTTCCCGTCGGGGTGGTCGCTGCGATCGCGCCCTTCAACTTCCCGCTCAACCTCGTCGTGCACAAGATCGCGCCGGCCCTGGCTGCGGGATGTGCCACCGTGCTCAAGCCCGCCAGCCAGACTCCCGCATCCTCGCTCCTGCTCGCTGGTCTCCTGCAAGACGCGGGACTTCCTGCAGGCTGGCTGAACGTGGTGACCGGTAGCGGCAGTGAAGTGGGCGGCCCTCTTTCGACGCATCCGGATGTCGCGTACGTCACCTTCACGGGGTCCCCGTCAGTCGGGTGGGGGATCTCGGAGGCCGCACCGCGCAAGAAAGTCCGCCTGGAACTCGGATCGAACGCTCCACTCATCGTGGACGAGCGAAGCGACTGGGCGGCCGCGGCCGATGCGGCGGCTACTGGTGGGTTCGTGCAGGCCGGGCAATCGTGCGTCTCGACTCAGCGCATCTTCGTGCATCGCTCTCATGTCGTCGAGTTCACTGCGCGTTTGAAGGAGCGCGTCGAGGCACTCGTGGTAGGAGACCCGCTGGATGAGGATGTCGACGTCTCCGCGGTGATCAGCCTCGTCGAGGCCGAGCGCATCGACGAATGGATTCGCGAGGCGACGGCCGAGGGCGCAACGCTCGTGACCGGCGGAACCCGCGAGGGCACCGTCGTGGCGCCGACGATTCTCGGCGATGTCGGGAGAAAGATGAAGGTCCAGTGTCAGGAGATCTTCGGGCCGGTCGTGACCATCGTCGCCGTGGAGGATATCGATGAGGCGATCGAACAGGCGAACGACTCCGATTTCGGACTGAACGCCGGCGTCTATACGGACGACATCGCACATGCACTGCGAGCGATCGAACGGCTCGACTTCGGAAGCGTCTACATCAACGACGTCCCCACCGTTCGGGTCGACCTCCAGCCGTACGGTGGGGTCAAGGACTCGGGCAACACCCGGGAAGGTCCGCACTACGCGATGCAGGAGATGACCGAGCTCAAGTTCGTGACGATGAGACCCGCCGGATAGTCGGTCAACGTGATCCCATCTGATCTGCTCAACGGTGTACGGGTCGTCTCCCTCGAGCAGTACATCGCGGCACCCTACTGCACTCAGATTTTGTCAGAAGCGGGTGCGGAGGTCATCAAGGTCGAGCGTCCCGGCCTGGGTGATCCCAGACGGATGTACGACCCAACTCGACGCGTCGGCGATGATGACGTCAGCGGGGGCTTCGCCTCGTACAATCGCGGCAAGAAATCGATCACGCTTGACATCTCGAACGCAGAGGATCGAGTCGCACTCAAGGGTCTGCTCGCGGAATGTGATGTGCTCGTGACGAACCTCAGGCCCGGCGCTTTAGCACGCGTTGAACTGTCGACCGCGTCTTTGCGTGCCGAGTACCCAACACTCATCATTTGCGAGATCTCCGGGTTCGGCGTCTCGGGAGGGCCGTATGAGCAGTGGACGGCGTTCGACTCGGTCATCCAAGCGATGTCGGGACTGAGCAGCCTCGTCGGCGAATCCGCCGACGGCGCGCCACTCTTGGCGCCGATGTCAATGATGGATCTGCTGACCGGTGTTTGGGCGGCCATGGGTATTTCGGCCGCGCTTGCGCACCGCGCACTTTCCGGCGAGGGATGCCATATCGATGCCGCGATGTATGACATCGGCGCGGCGTTCATGGAACGCGCGCTCACGCTCCAGGAGTTCACCGATAAGACGCCGACGCGAGGTACTGACAGTTTCAGCCCGGTAGGAGCGTTTCGGACCGCCGATGGCCGCTGGCTATCGATCGTCATTCCGACTGACGAGATGTGGCGACGCTGCTGCACGGCCGTCGAACGAACAGAGCTGGTCGCCGATCCCGCGTTGGACACCGTGACCAAACGCGCGGAGCGGATGCGGTCGACGATCGTCCCTATGCTGGAGGAGTGGGCGCTGAACGGTGGACTCGGTGCGGAGGAAGCAGCCGCCGTGCTCCGTGATGCCGGCCAGCCGGTGGGCGTTGTTCAATCGGTGAGAGATGTGCGCGATTGTGCCCACCTCGCACATCGCAAGATGTTCGCGCCGTTGCTGGCGCGCGCCTCCGCTCAGCCCGACCGGGCGGAGCTCGCGCTTCCTCGCTTCCCACTTCTCATTGACGGTATTCCATCAGCACCAGGCCCGGTACCTGCGTTAGGCGAGCACAACTTTACCGTCTTGGGTGGTCGTTCATGAGCCAATCTATTCGTCGAACCGGTGAAGCCTCTGTGCTGCACTTTGCCGTGGGCAGACATCTTGCAGGCTGAGTCGCACTACGTCGCTGCCGTCGAGCAGTTCGAGCCTGTCGATCTGATCAGCCTCGCAGCCGACGCAGACCGGCGTGGTTTCGCGGGAACTGTGATCGCGGACCGCTTCCAGCCCTGGTTGCCTCTCCAGGGGAACGCCTCGTTCGCATGGGTTGTGGCGGGGGCGATCGGACAGCAGACGACGGGCAGTGTGACGGTATCGGCCGTACCCGGATATCGGATGCATCCGGCATCCGTCGCGCAGGCCAGCGCGACGCTCGCTGCTTTGTACCCGGATCGCCACCGTCTGATGCTGTCTGCAGGTGATGCGATCGATGAGCACGTCGTCGGTGAGTACTGGCCTGAGGCGCCGGATCGAGCCGCGAAATTGTTCGATGCCGCCGAGGCGATCCGCAAGCTCTTCGTCGCATCCCTCAAAGGCAACGACGTCCGACACGCGGGATCGCATTTCCGCTTGGAATCTTCGCGCCTGTGGACGATGCCTGACAAGGCTCCGCCGCTGCACGTGTGGGCCGGAGGGCCGGTCGCCGCACGTCGCGCGGGACGTACGCTGGACGGCATTGTCGTGCAGGGAGGGGCGAGGGAGCGACTGACTGCACTGCTCACTGCCTTCAGAGAAGGACAGCAGGAGAGCAGAAGGGCAGCGGGCTTGACGCACACCATCGTGCACGTCCAGCTCTCCTGGGCGCCCACGGACGAAGAGGCGATGGCTCAGGTGCTCCGGGACTGGCCGATGGTCGGTCTGCGCTTCCCCCGGGGTGATATCCGGTCGCCCTTCGATGTCGCCCAGCTCGCGCGCTCTGTCACCGCGGACGATATCCGCGCACGCATTCCGGTCTCATCCGACCCCGACGTGCATCGCGCTCACCTGCAGTCCATTCTGGATCTGGGGTTCGACGCGGTCCACGTCCATAACGTCGGTCGCAATCAGCGCGAGTGGATCGAGATGGCCAGCCGTGAGATCCTCCCGAAGTTGGTGAGGTGAGGTGAGCGGTCGGATGCAGGTGTGGGCGCTTGCGGGGATCCCAGAAGTGGCCGTGGGTGCCGACCTGCCTCGGATGATCCTGGACGCCGTCGCGAACGCCGGCGATCAGTTGATCGACGGCGACATCCTGATCGTCACCTCCAAGATCGTCTCGAAAGCCGAGGGGCGATCCGTGAGAGCGGTAGATCGTGAGGAGGCGATCACCGCCGAGACCGTACGCGTTGTGGCGACACGTCTGCGCGGAGACGGGGGTGTCACGCGCATCGTCCAGAATCGGCTCGGAATCGTCGGGGCCGCAGCGGGTGTCGACGCCTCCAACACCGAACCGGGTACGATCCTCCTGCTACCTCTGGACCCGGATGCCTCCGCCCGAGCGCTCGCTGAAACCATCCGCGCCGAGACCCGATCGAAAATCGGTGTCATCGTTAGCGACACCCTGGGACGCCCATGGCGTGACGGGCAGACCGATATCGCGATCGGTGCCGCCGGAGTCCACGTGTTCGATCGCCTGCACGGTGAGCTCGACAGCGCAGGGCGGCCGCTCGTCGTGACGCAGCCCTGCGTCGCGGACGAACTGGCGGCTGCCGGCGACCTGGTCAAGGGCAAGGTCAGTGGGTGTCCCGTGGCGGTCGTGCGAGGGATGGGTCGCCTCGTAGGCGACCTCGATCTCCCGGGTGCCTCGAGCATTGTGAGATCGTCCGAGAAGGACATGTTTCGCCTGGGCGCGGATGAGGCGCACCGACGGGGATACGAGCATGGATATGCGGCGGGTGTGGCCGCATCACGAAAGGAGAGGGTCACTGATGACGCTGACACTGGGCTACAAGGCATCGGCTGAGCAGTTCGGTCCGCGGGAGCTGGTCGACATCGCGGTCGCCGCGGAGCGGCACGGGTTCGAGTCCGTCGCGGTGAGCGATCACTTCCAGCCATGGCGGTACACTGGTGGGCATGCGCCGTTCTCGATCGCGTGGGCGGCGGCGGTCGGTGCGCGCACCGAGCGGATCAGGATCGGCACGAGCGTGATGACGCCGACCTTCCGGTACAACCCGGCGGTGATCGCGCAAGCGTTC
>Ga0164243_10000433_pt1 | contig 79304 bp, 67 predicted proteins | sample OricompcompostOP_FD_108781 | JGI IMG/M metagenome (GOLD analysis project Ga0164243, IMG submission 108781) | Organic Plus compost microbial communities from Emeryville, California, USA - Original compost - Organic plus compost (OP) | ecosystem: Engineered > Solid waste > Mixed feedstock >... | reverse complement strand
GGGCCCTTTTTTTCCGTTTTCGCGCGCGGCAAAAAAAGGGGTGGCCCGGCCCCCCCCCCGCGGGCGGGCGCGGAAAAAACGGGGGCACCCGCCCCCACGGGAAGGGTTTGCCCCCTCCCCCCCCCCCCCCGGCCGGGTTGCGTCCGGCGCAGGCGCGCCGCCGCGCGGCGGCGTGGCGGCGCGGCCGGACAAGATCATCCTCACCCGCGCCGATCCGCGCTTGCCGCCGGGCTTCCGCATTGCGGTTTCGCGCGCCGGGCTTATGTAGGCCTCGCTCACAGACGGAAGGCTTTCCCATGACCAGCGCCCCCATGACCAGCGCCACCCAAACCGCCGCCGATATCGCCCCGGACATCGCGCGCATCTTCGCGCTCCAGCAGGCGCATCAGTGGGATGTGAAGGCATCGGGCCCCGAGCAGCGCAAGGCGAAGCTGGCGAAGCTGAAGGCCGCGGTGGAAGCGCATGCGGACGACATCGTCGCCGCCGTGCAGCAGGACACGCGCAAGCCCGAGGGCGAGATTCGCGTGACGGAAGTGCTCAACATCGTCGGCAACATCCAGCGCAACATCGACAATCTCGATGCCTGGATGACGCCCACGGAGATCACGCCCTCGCTCAACCCGGCGGACAAGGCGCGGATCATCTATGAGGCGCGCGGCGTGTGCCTCATCCTGGGCCCGTGGAACTTCCCGCTCGGCCTGACGCTCGGCCCTGTTGCCGCGGCCGTGGCGGCGGGCAATTGCTGCATGGTCAAGCTGACCGATCTCTGCCCGGCCACCGCCCATATCGCCGCGAAGATCATCGCGGAGGCGTTCGACGAGAATGAAGTGGCCGTGCTCGAAGGCGATGTGAGCGTTGCCCAGGCGCTGCTCGACCTGCCCTTCAGCCATATCTTCTTCACCGGCAGCACGCGCGTCGGCAGGATCGTGATGACGGCGGCGGCGAAGCATCTCGCCACGGTCACGCTGGAGCTGGGCGGCAAGTCGCCGGTCATCATCGACGATGGCGCGGACATCGACAAGGTCGCCGCCGACCTTGCCGGCGCCAAGCAGTTCAATGGCGGCCAGGCCTGCATCTGCCCGGACTATGTGTTCGTGAAGGAAGGGCAGAAGGATCGTCTGGTCGAGGGCTTCAAGGCCAATGTGACGAAGAATCTCTATGACGAGGCGGGCAATATCCGGAAGGACAGCATCGCCCAGATCGTCAACGCCGCCAATTTCAAGCGGGTGAAAACGCTGTTCGACGATGCCGTGGCGCAGGGCGCGACCGTCGCGGCGGGCGGCGTTCTGGAGGAGGCCGATCTCACCGTCCACCCCACCATGCTGACCGGCGTGACGCCGCAGATGAAGATCCTGCAGGAAGAGATTTTCGCGCCGATCCTGCCGGTCATGACCTATGACACGCTCGATCAGGCGATCGACTATATCGAGGCGCGCGACAAGCCGCTGGCGCTCTACATGTACAGCCCCGATGACGCCAATGTGCGGAAGGTGCTGAACCGCACGTCCTCGGGCGGGGTGACGATCAACGGCGTCTTCTCGCACTATCTGGAGAACCAGCTTCCCTTCGGCGGCGTGAACGGCAGCGGCATGGGCAGCTATCATGGCTATTTCGGCTTCAAGGCCTTCAGCCATGAGCGGGCCGTCTATCTGCACCCGTAAGGCGCGGCGGCTCGCCCGCACGCCCCTGCACCGCCCTGCATTCCGGACAAAATCATCATCATGGCGCCAACGGGCATCAAAACCCCGCTTCGTCATTGCGGTTTCACGCGTCCGGATTATGTAAGCCTTGCTTACAGAGTCATGCAGGAGCGGACCCGTGCAATATAGCTATCTCAAACATTATATCGGCGGCCAGTGGGTCGAGAGCGACGGCGGCAAGCGCCATGAGGTCATCAATCCGGCGACCGAGCAGCCCTGCACCGAGATCACCCTCGGCAGCAAGGCCGATGTCGACAAGGCGGTGAAGGCCGCCCGCGCCGGGTTCGAGGCGAATTACGGCGCTTCCAAGGAGACGCGCATCGCCATGCTCGGGCGCATCCTGGAGGAATATCAGAAGCGCGTGGGCGACATCGCGAAGGCGATCAGCACCGAGATGGGTTGCCCCATCTCCACCTCGTCCACCGCGCAGGCCGGCTCGGGCATGGGCCACCTCGCCTCCACCATCGAGGCGCTGAAGGGCTTCGAGGAAGAGGAATCGACCGGCAAGAACAAGGTGGTGTTCGAGCCCATCGGCGTGGTCGCGCTCATCACGCCGTGGAACTGGCCGATGAACCAGATCGTCGCCAAGGTCGCCCCCGCCCTCGCCGCCGGCAATGCCGTGATCCTCAAGCCCTCCGAAGAAACGCCGGCCAGTGCCGCCATCTTCGCCGAAGTGCTCGATGCCGCGGGCGTCCCCGCCGGCCTGTTCAACCTCGTGCAGGGCGACGGGCCCACGGTCGGCCAGGCGCTCGCCGAGCATCCCGATGTCGACATGGTGAGCTTCACCGGCTCGACGCGCGCGGGCATCATGGTCGCCAAGGCGGCGGCCGATACCGTCAAGCGCGTGCATCAGGAACTGGGCGGCAAGTCGCCTTTCATCGTGCTGCCGGGCACCCCGCTCGACCTCGCCCTGCCCGCCGGCGCGGGCGGCGTGCTGCTGAACTCCGGCCAGAGCTGCGTCGCGCCGACGCGCTGGCTGGTGCATGAGAGCCAGTATGACGAGGCGGTCGCCAAGCTCGCCGGCCTGTTCGGCGACAAGCCCGTCGGCGATCCGCTCGCCGAGGGCAGCCATATCGGCCCGGTGGTCAACAAGAGCCAGTATGAGAAGATCGAGGGCCTCATTCAGAAGGGCATCGACGAGGGCGCGACCGTCGCCACCGGCGGGCTCGGCAAACCCGAGGGCCATGAGACCGGCTATTATGTGAAGCCCACCGTGCTCGCCAACGTCACCAACGACATGACGCCCGCGCGCGAGGAGATTTTCGGCCCCGTGATCGTCGTCATCAAATATAAGGACATGGACGAGGCGGTGAAGATCGCCAACGACACGCCTTATGGCCTGGGCGCCTATATCGCCGGCAATCCGGCCGAGGCGGCGAAGATCGTGCCGAAGATCCGCGCGGGCAGCGTGTTCGTGAATTCGGGCGGGCTGGACTTCAACTCGCCCTTCGGCGGCTACAAGCAGTCCGGCAACGGCCGCGAGTTCGGCAAGTTCGGCCTCGAGGAATTCATGGAGAAGAAAGCGGTCATCGGCGAACTCGCCTGATCCCCGCCTGATCTCACCCGATGACGAAAGGCCCCGGTCCATGCCGGGGCCTTTTTCATGTCAGCCGAGCCGTTCCAGCCGATGCACCGTCGTCAGTCCCGCGAACGGGGCAATCGGGATGCGGCCTCGCCCGCAGACCCCCGCACCGAACCTCAATCGATGGTCAGCACGATCCGCGCGCGGCCCGACGCCGTCCAGGCCTGCGCGACCTGTTCGAGCGGCAGGATCGTGGACGAAAGCGCCAGCCGCCCTTGAGCCGCCGCATCGAACACGCCGGCGATGGCGGCCAGCAGGCGCGGGACGGAGACGCTGCCGATCCCGCTGCCCATCATCGCGATGGCCGAGGAACGCAGCACCGCGGCCGGCAAAGCGATCTCGCCGCCGGTGACCGAGCCGATCTGCACGAAGCGGATCGCGCGCTCATCCGGCCCGGCCTTCGCCGCCGCGATGAGCAGGCTGCGCGCGCTCTCGCCCCAGAGATAATCGAGCACGACGTCCACGCCGGCGGCGAAGGCGGGCGCGAAGGCCGCCCCCAGCGCATCGGGCGCCTGGGTGAGCGGGATCGTCTCGTCCGCGCCCAGCGCCGCGAGCACGTCCCGATCCCGCCCCGTGGCGATGATCCGCCCGGCGCCCATATGCCGGGCGATCTGCACCGCGAGTTGCCCGGAGGTGCCCGTGGCGCCATTGACGAGCACCGTCTCGCCGGCCGCGAAGCGCGCCCGCTCGGTCAGCGCCGCCCAGGAGGACATGCCGGGATTGGCGATCGCCGCGGCCGTCACATCGTCCAGCCCATCCGGCACGGGGACCGTCTGCGCCGCCGCCGCCACGCTCCGCTCCGCCATGGCGCCAAAAGGCGTGCGCGGCAGCACGAAATAGACGCGGCGACCATCCGCCAGCAGGCCCACGCCATCCACGCCGGGCACCAGCGGAAAGCCGCCCGATGCGCTGTAATGCGCGCCGGAGGCCCGGGCGCGCGTCAACTGGCTGAGCGCGCTCGCCCGCACCGCGACCAGCTCTTCGCCTGCCTGCGCTTCCGGTTCGGCAAACGCGCCGTATACCGGCACATCACCGGCGGCCTGGATAATCGCTGCCTTCATGATCGAGCCTTTCCGTCATGGGACGACGGGGCGCGCGCCCGCCTATTCATCCGTCGGCCCCGCCTCGGCGCTCGGCGCGAGCCAGCGCAGCGTCACCATGCTCCCGCTGCCCGGCAACCGCTCCGCGCTCACGCCCGCTTCCCCGAGCGCGGCGATCACCTTGTCCGCCCGCTCGGCCGGCCCCGCGACGCCCAGCGGCAGATGCAGGCGCTTTGCCGCCCAGATGGCGGTTGCCAGCGCCTTCTGCCCCTGGGCGTCGGGCTGCGCGCCGCTCGCGGCCTGTTCGGCATCCTTGGGCATGGCGAAGGGCACCGCATCGGGCGCCACGGCGGGCGGCACCAGCTCGACCGACCAGCCGGGCGCCACCGCGGCCACGCGCTGCTCGAGCGTGCGATAGGCATCGAGCCGCGCGCCGGGCAGCGGCTGCGCGGTCACGACCGCCCGGCGATTGTCCCGGTCGATCAGCACCGCGTCGGCCTTCACGCCCGCCACCAGCGCAAGCTGCTCGGCGATGCGCGTCACCGTGCGGGCTTCCTGCGTGGCGCGCTCATTGGCCTGCGCCCGGGCGAGTTGGGCTGCCTCGGCATCGCCCACGCCCACGCGGAACTGCTCGATGGAGACCTCCACCGGCCGGCCGAAACTCTCGGTGAGCATGCGCCGGGCCGTCGCCTCGGCCGCGCCCACATAGGCCGGCGTCAGCACCACCGCGCTCACCCGCACCGGGGTGCCGGCATAATCGACCTCGATCTGGCTGATCCGGCTGTTGTCACCGAACTGCGCGCGCACCGCCTCTCGCGCCTGCCGCGATGCGGTCGCCTCCCAGGCGATCTGGCGCAGCGTGAAGCCGAGCGGGACGGCCAGCGCGATGAAGATGGCCAGCATGATCGCCGATTGCACGGCCGTCTGCTGCGGCGAGAGACGCGGCCCGAAACTGTAGAGCCGCGCCATCAGCGCCGCCGTCAGCGCGATCGTCACGAAGTTGGTGAAGAAGAGCAGCAGCGCGCCGAAGAACACCGTGCCGTTGAGCGTGGCGAGGCCGAAGCCCACGGTGGCGAGCGGCGGCATCAGCGCGGTCGCGATCGCCACGCCCACCACCGTGCCCTCGCGCCCGCGAATCATCGCATAGGTGCCGGCCAGCGCGGAGAACAGCGCCACCATGAGATCGAACAGATTGGGCCGCGTGCGCGCCGCCAGTTCGCTCGTCACCGTCTGCAGCGGCGACATGAGCGTGATCATGGCGCAGAACAGCACCGCGATGACCGCGCCCAGCGCCAGCGCCGCGAGCGCGCGCCTTATGTCGGCGAAATCGAACAGCGCGAGCGCGAAGCCGAGGCCGATGATCGGCCCCATCAGCGGCGAGATGAGCATGGCGCCGATCACGACCGCGGGCGAGGAGAGCAGCAGCCCCAGCATCGCGATGCCGGCCGACATCAGGATCATGAAGACATAGCGGCCGTCGAAGCCGCTCTCGCTCTCCACCTTGTCCACCACCGCGCGATGATCGACGCTCGCCACGACATGACGACGCCACCAGTAGAGCACGGGATTGGCGCCAAGGCCGGGAAGGGATGCATTCATGGCGATGAGGCATAGGTTATCCCATCCCGCAGTGCCAGACGCTCTTCCGCTCCACGCGATCGCGCCCGTGCCTGTTCGTGACCGGGCCAGTCCCGCACAGGCTATAATGGCAAAATTTATCGTTTATCGATGAATAAATTTCCGATATTCAATATGCATTGTTGGATTCGAGGATGGTGAACCGGATGCGCGGCGGGGCAATGAGAAAAGGCGACGGCGTGCTCAATGGCGCGGCCTTGCTGATCGGCCTGTTGCGGTATGCCAATCTGGCCGTCGCGCTTCTGATGGTCGCTGTTCTGCTCGGCACCTTCCTGTTCGCCGGTCCGCTCAGTGCGCAACTGAGCGCAAAATATGCCGGCAAGGTCGCAATCCCGCAGGTCATCGGCCTGTTGCGCATCCTGCCGCTGGCAGGGCTGGCCAGCGCCTGGCAATTCCACCGGCTTCTGCAAAGCCTGCGCGCGATGGTGGCGAGCGTTCGCGCGGGCGATCCCTTCGTGGCGGCCAATGCCGCGCGCTTGCGGATCGTCGGGTGGTCCTTGCTGATGCTGCAGATCATCGACCTTTTCATCGGCGCGATGATCTGGTGGGCCAGGGCGCATCATATCGATGTGATCGACTGGCAACCCTCGATCCTGGGCTGGCTGGGCGTTCTGATCGCCTTCATCCTGGCGCGGGTGTTCGCGGTGGGGACGGAGATGCGCACGGACCTGGACGGCACGATCTGATATGCCGGTGCGCGTCCATCTCGACGACATTCTGTATGCCCGCCGCATGACGCTCACGGAACTGAGCGAGCAGGTCGGCATCACTCTCGCCAATCTTTCCATCCTGAAGACGGGGAAGGCAAAGGCGATCCGCTTCTCGACGCTTGCGGCGCTCTGCACGGCGCTGGACTGCCAGCCCGGCGAGATACTGGCGTTCGAGCCGGAAGGCGATGGAATGAAGGACGGCCGATGAACCTCCTCCGGCCTTATCGCATGGCGCTGCGCTATGCGCTGCTTTGCCCGATGCCTTTCCTGCTTCCCGCTCTTTTCGAGCTTGTCCAGCATGTCGCCGAACTGCACGCCGGCTTCTATGACAGCCTTGCCGCCATGAAGGCGGCCGCATATGACCCGGCGCGGATGATCTTCGGCCATGCCAAGATCGTCATCCTGTTCCTCACCGCCTACTGGGCAGCGCGATTTTACGGCTTTGGCGAGGATCGGCGCGCGGCCATTCGCTTCGATCCGACAGCCGTCCGCCTGTTCGTGCCGGTGATGCTCTGGAGCCTCGCCTGGTTCATCGTCGTTCAGGATGGGCCGATCCTCACCGATGCACTTGGCCTACCGCCACGGCCGGTGGGCTTCGCCATGCTCTTCCTCATGCTGGCCAACATGTTGCTGGAGGTCGCTCTGGCCGCCTGGAAGACGTCAGCCTGTCTCGGCCTTCGGGAAATCGGCTTCATGCGGTCGCTCCGTCTCACAGCCGGTCAATATGGCCGCGCTCTCGGCCTGACTCTGGCGGCGATGCTCCCTCTCATGGTCGTCCATTATGCACTGACATTCGCAACCATCGGCCAGGCCCTCTGGATCACCGGCTTCGCGATGGCGGTCGACTCTCTGCTCGTTGCCTATATGGTCCCGGTGTCGGTCGCCGCGAACTGGATGATCGCATGTCGCGTCGCGGAGCGGAACGGACTAACGCTCGCGCCACAAGCGACATGACGGATGCGTTCGTGATCGATTAGGGCTTTGCCGCTAGCAGGGAGCCATGCGCCCCGCTCCGCAAGTCCCCATACATCCATCCCCGGCAACATCCGCCGACGCCATCCATGCCATCGATGCGCGCGGTCTGGTCAAGGATTTCGACGGGTTCCGCGCGGTCGACCAGATCGGCCTTCAGGTCCGCGCCGGCAGCATCTTCGGCATTCTCGGGCCCAATGGCGCCGGCAAGACCACCACCATGCGCATGCTGCTCGGCATCATCGCGCCGGACGAGGGGACGGTGCGCCTGCTGGGCACGGACCGGCCGCTCTCGGTGGCGCGGCAGGTCGGCTATCTGCCCGAGGAGCGCGGGCTCTATCCCTCCATGACGGCCGTGGAGGCCATCGGCTTCATGGGCGCGCTGCGCGGTCTCCCGCTGCGGGAAGGCCGCGCGCGGGCGCGGGCGCTGCTGGAGGGTCATGGCCTGGGCTATGCCATGGACCGGCGCATCCGCCAGATGTCCAAGGGCATGGCCCAGACCGTGCAACTGCTCGGCACGATCGTCCACAAGCCTCGCCTCATCGTGCTGGACGAGCCCTTCTCCGGGCTCGACGCGCTCAATCAGGAGAAGCTGGAAGCGCTGATCCGCGCGCAGGCGGCGGACGGCGTGACGGTGATCTTCTCCACCCACGTCATCGCCCATGCCGAACGGCTCTGCGAGGAGATCGCGATCATCGCGGGCGGCAAGGTGCCGTTCGCGGGGCCGGTCGAGGAAGCGCGGCGGCGGCTCAATCCGCGTGTGCGGCTGGAGACGCGCGCGACCGGGGGCCCATGGCGCGCCGCCATTCCCGCCGACGCGGTCCGTCAGGGCCATCACTGGCGGTTCGAGCTGCCGGAAGCCGGCATCGAGCCGCTGCTCAAGGCGCTGATCGACGACGAGGCCGGCATCGTCTCACTCTCGATCGAGCGGCCCGGACTGCATGACGCCTTCGTCGCCATTGCCGGCGCGGCCGCCGCCGCCGATCTCGCCCGGCCGAGCGGGGCGGAGGAGGAGCGGCCATGAACGAGACCCTGCGCGCCGCCCTGGTCATCGCCCGGCGTGATTTCAGCGCGCTCATCCGCTCGCGCTCCTTCATCCTGTTCCTGCTCGGGCCGGTCATCATGCTGGCCATCGGACTGGCGGCAGGCGGCGTCGGCAGCCGCATGGCGAAGGAACCCGCGCTGGCCGCGGTCGCGGTCGCCATGCCGGCGGCGGACATGTCGCGCCTGCGCGAGGCGGAAGGGCGGATCAGGCCCGCGCTCGAACGGCTGCCCGTGCTGGAACGCGCGCATGGGGACGACCCGGACGCCATCCTGCGCGACGGGCGCCACGACGCCCTGCTGTCCGGCTCGCTCGCCGATCCGGTGCTCCATGTTCCCGCCAACGCGGCCCCCGGGCTCGTCGAGGCGATGCGCCTGCTCGTCCAGACCGCGCGGCATGGGCAGGACGATCCGCCCGTGCCGGTCGAGACCCACCGGGCCGCCGCCGCGCCCGCCCCGGTCGGCATCGATCGCGGACCGACCGCGCAGCTTGGCCAGATGGTGCTGTTCCTCGCCACCATGCTGCTCGCCGGCATGGTGCTTTCCAATCTTGTGGAGGAGAAGGCCAACAAGATCATCGAGATTCTGGCGGCCTCCATTCCCATGGAATCCATCTTCCTGGGCAAGCTGTTCGCCATGCTGGCCATGGCGCTGATCGCCATCGCGGTCTGGGTCGCGTTCGGCGCCGGGCTCGCCCTGCTCGCCGGGTCGGCCATGCCGCAGGTCGCCGCGCCGGCCGTGGGCTGGCCGCTCTTCCTGCTGCTGGGCTTCGTCTATTTCTCGGCCGCCTATCTGCTTCTCGGCTCGCTCTATCTCGGTATCGGCGCGATGGCGCCGACCGTGCGCGACGTGCAGACGCTTTCCATGCCGGTCAGCATGGCGCAGGTGGGCGTCTTCCTGTTCGCCAATTTCGCCATGGCCTCACCGGGCGGCATGGTCGACATGGCGGCGCGCATCTTCCCGTTCAGCTCGCCTTTCGCGATGATGGCGCGGGCGGCGGAATCGCCCGCGCTCTGGCCCCATCTGCTGGCGCTGCTGTGGCAGGGCCTGTGCGTCCGGGCGATCATTCTCGCCGGCACGCGCATCTTCCGGCGGCATGTGATGAAGTCCGGCGGCCGTCGGCGCGGGCGACGCGCCGGTCCGGAAAGCGCCCGTGCGCCTGCGAAGGCAGGAACCCGGAACCGCTGAGCGCGACTCTCCCCCTTTGGGCTCCTGACTCCGCAGGCGCACGGACATGCTTCAGAGCGCCCTTGTATTGCTGTCGATCAGCCGCGTCGCCTCGGCGATCGCCGCCTGCGTCGTCATCTTGCCGGCCTGAATGTCGTCGGCGATCTCCAGCAGCCGTCCGCTGATGACCGTGCCCGTATCGGCCTGCTCCTGGATGGCGATGCCGCCCTTGCGTGCCGCGACATCGGCCCAGGCCGCGCGCACCGCCGCCCAGTAATCCTTCGTCGCCGCCCAATAGGCGTCCGCCGCCGCGACATTATAGCCGTCCGCGCGCGTATAGCTGTTCAGCACATATTCCTGGACGATCGGCACCAGCTTGCCGTCCTTGAGGCCCATCTTGGTGTTGTCCTGCCAGTGGATCCACCCATCGGGCGTCAACTGGTGGCGATTGATGGAATAATAGCGGTCATAGACGGGATTGCGCACCGCGTCGCGCCGGGCCAGCGGCCGCCAGGTCCAGTTGGAGCGCCAGCGGCGCACGCCGGCCTGCGTCTCGAACTGGCCCCAGCCGCCATAGCGCGGGGAATCGTCGACCTGCCACACGGTCTGCGACCAGCGGCCGGTGCGCATGCGCTCGGGCACATCCTCCCAGCGCCAGGTGTTGCGATCGGCATAGACGAGCACGCGCGCGGGCTCATAGTCCCAGTCCTGCCGCCAGTGCTTGATGATGTGCGTCTTCCCGTCCATCTCGATCACCAGCATATGCTGGAGCGCGATGTGCCGGCCGGTATCCTCGATCACCCGCACCACTTCGTTGCCGCCGGAAATCTTGCGGTCGAGCGGCGTGTAGGCCGGGTCCCAGCGGGTCGATTCCTGCATGTCGAAGCGGACCTTGTAATTGCCGGCCATCGCAAGGATGTCGGCCCGGTCCTGTTCGAAGGAGGCGGCCGCCTGCTCGGCGGAGAGCGGCGGATGCGCCAGCGCCGGGCTGGCGGCCATGGCGAAGGCCATGAGGCCGGCGCCGATAAGCGAACGAAACTTTGTCATGCGCATGTCCTTCAGGGGGTTCAGAAACGGAAGCTCAGCGAGACGCTCGCGTTGCGGCCCGGCTGGGTATAGGCATCGGTGACGGTGGACGTGGAGGCGAGGCCGCGCACGTCGCTCCACCAGGCATATTTCCTGTCGAAGATGTTGAAGATGCCCGCGCGCAGCGTCAGCCCCTCGGTCAGCCGCGCGAAGGCGGTCATGTCGAGGATGGTGAAGGCGCCGGGGCGGAAGCAGCTCGGGGAGCACACGCCCGTCGTCCGCGAGAGCTCCTTCTGCGCGCTGTGCGTCGCGATGATCTGGCCGCCGAAACGTCCGGCCGGATCGCGATAGCCCACGCCCGCCACCAGCTTGAGCGGATCGATGGTGGAGAGCGGGCGGCGCGCCTCGCCCGGCGTCAGCACGTCGCCCTTTGCATAGGAGAGCGCCAGGCGGCCATTGATGCCATTGTCGAGCCGCCCCTCGAACCGGGCTTCGAGACCTTTCACCCGCACGCCGTCGAGATTGATGAACTGATAGACGGCCGGGTCCGTCGGCGTGAAGCTGCCGCTCACCACTTCCTGGCTGATGAAATCATGGTAGCGCGCGGTGAAGCCCGTGAGGTCGATGCTGATCCGGTCGTCGGCATAGCGCACGCCGCCCTCGAAGCTCTCGCTTCGCTCGGGCTTGAGGTCCGGATTGGGCCGCGAGACATAGCCGAAGGCGATGTTGCTGAAGAACTGGTTCACCTCGCCCGGCTCGGGCGCCTTGAAGCCGCGCGCATAATTGGCGAACAGCCTGACGCCGCCGCCCAGCTTCAGCACCGCGCCCAGCTTGGGCGAGAGGCGGGAATCGCTCTGCGCGGCGCCATCGAACTGCGGCAGCAGCGGATCATCATCGGGCGACAGGTCGTAGAAATCGAAGCGCAGCGACGGATAGAGCGTCAGCAATCCGCCCGCGATCGCGATCTCGTCGCCGACGAACAGGCCGCCGCGCGTGAAGTCGGTGGACGGGAAGGCGCGGGTCGGGAAGGTCTCGCCGGTCGGCGGCACGGTGCCGTCGCGCACGCCGCGCTGGCGCGTCTTGCTGACATCGCCGCCGAACACCAGCCGGTGCGTGAGGCTCCCGGTCGAGAACACCGCCCGGGCATCCGCCGAAGCGCCGATCACGCGGTTCTCGAACGTATTGAGCCGCTCCCGGTCGGCGGCCGGGGTGCGGTCCTCATCGGTGAACTGCCGGTCCTCGCCATCCTGCCAGTAGAGCGCGGCGCGCACGAACTCGATGGCGCCCTGCCCGCTCCAGCTCCAGTCGAGGGAGACGCGCTTGCGCTCGCTCGTGTCGCGCGCCTGCAGCAGCTCGACGGTCGAGCTGAGCCCGGTCAGCCCGTCGGTGAACAATTCGGTGCCGAGATACTCGCCGGTCAGGCGGACCTTGTGGCCGCCGGCCGGCTCATAGACGATGCGCCCCAGCACGGCGTTGGAATGGCCGTCCTGCGGATTGGGCTCGGTGCGCGTGGCGCCGGTGCCGCCGACATCGCCCTTGTTGTCCAGTTCCTGATGGTCGCGCCGCGTGTAAGCGAGCATGGCCGACCAGTCCCCGCTGCGCCCGGCGATGATGCCGGTCTGCGCGAATTCCTGGTCCGCGCTGGCATAGGCCGTGCGCAGCAGGCCGCCCACGGACGCGCCATCGTGCAGGAAATCCGCCGGATCGGCGGTGATGAAGCTCACCGCGCCCGCCAGCCCGTCGCTGCCATAAAGGGCGGAAGCCGGCCCGCGCAGGATCTCGACCGACTTGACGAGGCCGAGGTCCACATAGTCGCCGCGGCCGGCATCCTGCGCGCCGAAGCTGAAGCCATCGGGCACGCGCACGCCGTCCACCTGGATGAGCACGCGATTGCCGCCGATGCCGCGGATGTTGAAGCCGGCATTGCCCGCCCGGCCCGTCGCGCTCAGCGCCGCGTTGAAGCGCGCCGGCTGGCGCTGCACGCTGACGCCCGGCTCGAAGCGGACGAGATCGCGAATGTCGGTAACCAGCTCGTCGGCCATCTGCCCGGCATCGATGACGGAAACCGTGACCGGCGCGTCCTCGATCCTGATCGGCGTGCGGGTCGCCGTGACCACCACGCGCTCGCCCCGGTCGAGCAGATAGAGCCCGTCATCGTCCTGCGCATGCGCTTCGCCGGCCAATGCGGCGGCGGCCAGCGCGAGGCCCGCCGTCATGCCGCCCCGCGACCGGACCGCCGCCGCCCGCGCCCGTCCCACACGGACGCGTGGTTCACCCCTGCTCATGATAGTTGCCCCTATTTGATATTGATTCGCAATATCCTTCCCATGGCGAGCGGATGATGGGAGGTCAAGCGGCTTATGGACGGGGACGGAATGGGTGGGAGGCGAACGCCTTCAGGACCGGGGTTCGAGGATTTCCGCGAGCGGAAAGGACCATTGTTCCCGTGCGGGCGGGAACCCGGGGCCATGTCCCATCGCGCTAGAGGTTTTCCGGCCTTGATTGAACCAATTCAGGTGCTCCTGCGAAAGCAGCAGCCCAGGGCGGTAGCGGACAGCCCATGCGCCTAGGCTCCTGCTTTCGCAGGAGCACTGCATCTATCTTGATCGGAAACTCCCTAGCGCGATTTCAAGTCAGATGGGATATCTGACGACTCGGAAATCGCGGAAAATAAGGAAAAACAGAGGCATCGGCCTCCGCGAGCGCACGGCATCGGTTCAATCGTCCGTGCGGCGCCTCGTATGCGCTGCCTTCGAGGGCATCACCCGTCGGGTGCCGCCGGCACCCGCCGTCCTGCAGCGGCCATCCCCGGAAGCGCCCCTGCCGGCAGGGTTGCGGCGATCAATAATCCTTCGAGATGCGCGCGCTCACGCTCTGCCGGCCGATCGTGGACACGCTGGAGAGCAGCGAGAGCCAGCGGGTGATCTGATATTCGACGCGGGTCGCGCTATAGCCCTGCCCGTCGGTGATCAGTTCCACATAGAGATGGCGGCCGATATTCTTGCCCGCCGCGATCGATGTGCCCGCGCCGGTCGTCGAATCGGCCGGCAGCACGCGCAGGCGCGAGAGGCCCGTCGCGCGGCGGATCGCGTTGATCGGGTCGAGTCCCCCGCCCTCGCCCTGGAAAGCAGCCACGGCCGAGGCGAGCTGGACGGCCTCCGGCGCGGACAGATTGCTGATCGAGGTGCCGAACAGCAGCCGGGAGAGCAGCTCATCCTGCGACATGGCGGGAATGCTGGAAAAGGCGATCTCGGGCCGCAGGCTGGTGCCGGTCACGGTGATCGTGGCGCTCAAATCCTCCACATCGGCCACCGCGCGTATGTCCAGCGTGGGATTGACGGGGCTCGATCCGTTGAAGGTCAGCCGGCCTTCCTGCAGGTCGAAGCGCTTGCCGGCGAAATCATAGGTGCCGTCGATCAGCGTCGCGGTGCCCCGGAAGGCCGGGGCCGTCACCGTGCCGCCGATGGTGAGGTCCGCCGACCATTCGCTCCGCATGCCCAGCCCCTCGACCTTGAGACCGCGCCGCGCCCGTGCGCGGACATCGAGCCGCCAGGGCGCGGCCGCGCGGCTGCGCTCCACTTCCTCGCCCGCCCGATTGAGTTCGACGAGCCGGATCTGCGGAATCTCGGCGACGGTCGAGGCCTTGCCGAGCATGAAGCGGCTCGCCACCACATCGAGATCGCCCGAAATGACCCCGCCATTGCCCGTGGATTGCAGCCGCAGCGGCCCGGTGACGGTCGCGCCGACATCATCGCGGTCCAGCAGCACGGCCCGCTGGGCCTGAAGCTGGATGTCCATGCCGATGCCGCGCTCGGCCGAGAAATCGAAGGTCGCCGTGCCGGTCACCTGGCCATTGCCGGCGGTCTTGCCGCTCAGGTCGTCGAGCGTCAGCCGCGCGCCGCTGAACGTGCCGCTCGCCGACACGCCGGTCAGCGACATGCCGGTCACCGGGCTCTCCAGGGTCGCGTCACGCGCGGTGAGCGTGCCCCGGATCTGCGGATCGGCCAGCGTCCCCGTGGCGTCGGCGGAGAGCTGCACCTGTCCGCCCAGCGAGACGATCTCGACGGCGGAAAGGCGCCAGAGCGTGTCGGCAGCGCCGGCATAGCGCAACTGCGCGCGCAACGGCGAATAGAACAGCCGATCGGTGAGCGTGTCGCCGCTGAGCGGCGTCACCAGCGCCTGCAGCCGGCCGATGACCGTCCCGCCCCGGGCGACCAGACCGCGCGCGGCCAGCCGCTGGCCGTCCAGCACCGCGTTGACGCCCATGTCGATCGGCGCGGAACTCAGGGCGAGGCCGGACCGGGTAAGATCATGGATGCGCAGGTCCATGCGGCCGCTGGGGATGCCGCCGCGCGGCTGATCGTAAGTCAGCCTCCCGTCCGCCGTGCCGCCGAGGCCGAGTTCGCTGTTGACCATGTCCAGCAGCGCGAGCGGGAGAGTCTGCGCCTGCGCCTCCAGATGCGTGGCGGTGCTGCCGAACAGGCCGCCCACGCGCAGCGCCCCGCCCTGCATCCGCAGGGTCGCGGGGGCGAGCCGCCAGCCTTCTTCCTCGCGGGTCAGGCGGGCGGTCCGGTCGAGCCGGACGGCGCGGCGGTTGATCGAGCCCTGCAGGTCGACGAGAACGCGGCCGACGGCGATGGCAGCGCGCGACTGGAGATCGAAGAGCTGCCCGTTGCGCGCATTGGCCGAAAGCGTGGCGGTGCCCTCGCCATTGGTGAGGTCGATCGCGGCGGCGAAGCGGCCGATGGCGAGCGAGCCGACCCGCATGCCGCGCCCCTGCGCATTGCCCTTCACGCTGATCGCACCGGGCTTGAGCAGGATGTCCGCGGTCAATGTGCCGCGGTTGACGATGATGGCCGGCGATCCCTCGAAGCGCGCGGCGGCCAGATTGACGTTGGCGCCGATCTTCTGGACGCCGTCGACCATCGACAGATCGATCGAGCCCTGCGCCGGGCCGGACAGCGCCAGCGTCCCCTGCAAGCCGCCCCCGACCGGCACGAGATCGCCTTTCAGCACCACATTGCTGACGCCGAGGCTGGCGATGGAGATGGTCGCGTCGCCATGCGCGGGAAGCAGGATGGCGCCCTCGCCCTTGAAGGCGCCGAGCATCGAGCCGCCCTCGGCATGGACCGCATAGCCCTGCGCGTCGGGCATGAGTTGCGCGCGCACATTGGTGAGGCCGAGCGCCGGCAGCGGGCGGGCCAGCAGCAGGTCGACCTGCGGCCGCGCGATGTCCCCGGCGAGCGTCAGGCGCACCGGCCCATAGGCGCGATGCTCGCCGCTGCCCTCGATATGAACGCGTCCGTTGCGCTCGCGATAGCCATGGCCCGCGAGTCTCAGGCCCGGCGCGACCAGCCGCAGGTTGCGCAGGTCGATGCGCCCGCCCGCGCCGAGCGCGACGTCGCTCGTCGCGACAGGCAGCCCTTCGGCCAGGCTCTGCAGGAAGCCGATGTCCAGCCGCCGCATGACCGCGCGGACGCTCCCGCCCAGGCTGGTCGCGCCCTTTGCCGGCCGCGAGAGCCGGAGCAGGGTGGACAGGTCGAGCCGCCCGAAGCCGCGCAGGTCGAGCCCGTCGAACCCGCCGCGCAGATTGGCGGCGAAGGCGCCGTCCGCCGTTCCCTCGCCGTCGAGCTGGCCGGCAAAGCCGCTCGCCCGGATGGCGGTGGGCGCGAGGGTGAAGCGATCGCCCTCGCGCACGATGCGCCCTTCCGCCACCAGATTGCGCAGCCGGTTGTCCACCTGCGGTTCGCCCAGCGCCAGCGCGCGGGCCGTGAGACGGAACGGAACGGCGCCGCTGCCGGCCGACAGGCGCGCCTCGCCTTCCATGCGCAGGTCCGTGAGGCGCGTGGTGCCCTGGCGGATGTCCGGCGCGGTGAGCAGATAGCCGAGGCTCACATCGTTGAACGGCCCGCTCAGCCGCGCGTTGAGCGCGACCGGCCTGCCCTGCACGCCCGCGGCCAGCCGTCCGGGCTGCGCGACCAGCGCCTGCAGGCGCAGATTGTCGAACCGGTTGCGGCCCAGATCGACGCCGCCATTGGCCTCCAGCCGCACGGCCGGCAGCGCGACCGCCGCCTTGCCGCTGACGATCCTGTCCTCCAGGCCGAGATCGGCCGAGACCAGCGCCTGCCCCTTGCCGAGCGCGGCGAGCGGTCCGACCAGCGCCAGCGGCCCTTCCGCCGTGTAGCGCCCGTCCCGCGCCCGCAGCGCCAGATTGGTCACAAGCTGGCGGCCCTGCACCGCGATCAGGCGCCCGCGCCAGTCATGCGCGTTGCCGTCGCCCCTGATGGAGAGGGCGAGCGGCTGGTCGAGCTTCGCGAAGCCGGTGATGACGCCCCCGGCCGGGCCATAGGCAAGCGCGTCGATGTCGAACACGCCGTCGTCCGGCCGGCTGTCCAGCACCAGCCGCACCGCGTCGCCGCTGTCGAGGCCCACGCCGCGCAGGTTGATCATCGCCCGGCGGGAACGGACATCGGCCCGGCCGCTCATGTTGAGCATATGCGGCCTGCCCGCCACCGCCGCGCCAAGCGCGAGCCGGTCCACGCGCAGTTCGGCGAGGCGGATGTCGAACCCGGGGAGGATCGAGCCGCCCTGCCTGCCCGGATTGAGCTTCGGCAGCCGCGCCAGTTCCGCGGTACGGACATGCAGCCGGTCGATGTCGAGCCGGTTCGAGAACCAGCCGAGCGGATACCAGTCGAGGTCCGCCTGCGCGATGCGGGCGAACTGGCCCTTCGGATCGGAAAGGCGCACGTCGCGCAGGGTGACGGCCTTGAAGAGCTGCCCGTCGATCGAGCCGATGGTGACGCGCAGGCCCGATCCGGGCTGCCATCCCGCGATCTGCCGCGCGACGAAGCGATGCCCCGCATCCGTATCGAGCCAGCGGATCGCGCCCCACAGGCCGACCAGCAGCAGCGCGACGAGGCTGAGCAGCGTCATGCCGATCCATGGCCGGCCCCGGCGGCGCGGCGCGGCGGGTCCGGTGGGCCCGGTGGGCGCGGCCTCCTCCGGCGTGGCCCCGGCGGGCGTCATGTCGGGCGCCTCCGCCATCAGAAGGCCTGCCCCAGCGACACATAGACGCCGATGCGCGGATCGCCAGCCTGCGGATTGATCGGCGTGCCGACGTCGATGCGGATCGGCCCGAAACTGCTGTAATAGCGCAGGCCCAGCCCGGCGCCCACGCGCATCTCGCGGATCGAGGGCAGCATGTCCGCCGAGATGGTGCCCGCGTCCACGAAAGGCACGATGCCGAACTGGTTCATGCTGCCGAACCGGTAGCGCAACTCGACCGAGACCTCGCCCAGACTGCGGCCGCCCGTGGGATCGTTGTTGAGATCGCGCGGGCCGATGGCCTGATAGGCATAGCCGCGCACCGAGGCGCCGCCGCCCGCATAGAAGCGCCGCGTCGGCGCGATCCGGTCGGCATCGGCGCCCACGATCGTGCCGAGCCGCACCCGGCCCGCCAGCGTGAAGCGCTCGCCCATGGGGAGATAGGCGCTGCCGTCCATCTGCGCCCGCACATAGGTGAACACGCTGTGCTGGAGCGAGACTTCCGGCGACAGGCGCGCGCCGAGCCGGAAGCCCCTGCGCGGATCGAGCAGATCGTCGCTGCCGTCATAGGTGATGCTGGCCGGCAGGGCGGCGATCACATAGGTGCGGTGGCGCGGGATGAGCGTCTCGCCATAGAGATCGCGCTCGTCGCTGATGCGCAGCTCCGTGCCGAGCGACCAGATCCAGGCTTTCTGGAAGATGAGATTGGTCTGCCGCTCGATGCTCGCGGCGATGCCGGCGGTCAGCGCCTGATAGGCCGGCTGGTCGACATTCGCGATCATGAGTTCGCCGTTGAGCACCTGATCGCGCTTGCGGAAATTGGCGCGGCGCAGCACCGCGCTGAGGCTCTGTTCCTGCGTGCCGAGCACGCCGCGGAAGGTCATCGCGCCTTCGGGCGGGAAGAAGTTGCGATGCTGCCAGCTCGCCTGAATGCGCGCGCCCTCGCCCGTGCCATAGCCGATTTCGCCCGCGATCGTGCGCGGCGGGGCCGGCGTCATGGCGATGGCGAGGTCGACGGTCTGGTCGTCCTTGCCTTCCTGCGGCGTGATCGTCACCTGGCCGACAAGGCCCGTGGCGACGAGCGCGCGGTTGAGATCGGTGATGTCGCTCTGATTATAGGGCTCGCCCGGCGAGAAGCGGGCGATCACGCCGACATGCCGGGCACTGAACGGCGCGGTGTCATTCACCCTGATCTCGCCGAAGCGGCGGAAACCGCCCGTGGTGACGGAGATGTTGAGGATCGCCTCGCGCTGCTGATGGTCCACGGTCAGCACCGGATCGCCCACATCCGCGAAGGGATAACCATTTTCGCCGAGGCCGACGCGCAGCTTGTCCGTCGCCGCCAGGATCGCATCCGTGTCGGCGGGATCGCCGGCCTTCACCGTGAACAGGGTCGGCAACGGGAGGCCGAGCGGGCTGGTCTCGGAGAGGCCGAGCACGTTCACGGCGTCGAGCAGGTAGCGTTGCCCGGGATTGGCGCCGAGCACGGCGCCGATCTGCGGATCGCTGCCTCCGCCGAGCGCGCGCATGGTGAAGCGGGTGCGCGCATCATAGAAGCCCCGCGCGCGCATGAGTTCGGTCAGCAGATCGGTGTCGGTCTGCCCGCGCCGGCGGATCTGCGCGAGATTGGCGCGCGCGCCCTCGCCCTCCTTGAGCACGGACAGATTGTCGAACCGGCTGAGCAGCGTCGCGTCGGAGGCATCGCCCAGCCCGTCGATCGACACGACATAGCGCAGCGAGGCGCCCGGATCGATCATGGTGAGCGCGTCGGCCTCCTCCGGCTCGGGCGATGCCAGATCGGCCTGAAGGGCGTCCTCGCCCGTTCCGGGCTGCCCGTCTCCTGCCGGCGCGGTCGTCCCGTCCGGCTCGTCCGGCTCGACCGGAATGGGCGTGGAGGGCGCGGTGAGATCGGGCCAGTCGATGCCGATGTCCGGCATGTCGTCCGTGGCGAGGCCCTTGTCCGGGTCGTCCGGGTCGTCCGGATCGCCCGTGCTGTCCGGGCCCGCCGCCGGCTGCGCGGCCGGCGCTTCCGTCCGGACCGGCGTCTGGGCCGGCAGCATCTGCGGGACAAGCAGGAGCGAAGCCGCGAGGGCACGTCCCGCGATCAGGAACCACAATTCGGTCGGGCCGCGCGGCATGCTGCCTGTCTAGGTGTTCGTCGGGCGACTGCAAGCGGCATTCGCCGTTCCGGTCCCATTTGGTCGTCCGGATGTGGACGATGCGCCACTCAGAAGGCGCGTTCCAGCCGCGTCAGGAGATCGCGCGCCGGACTGAGCGCGACGCCCTCGTCGCCGCGCACGCGCCCCGCAAGCTGCCGCTCGAGCCGCGCCACGCGGCCATAGAGATCCTCGCTGGCGAGGATGAGCGCCCTCATGTCGAAGCTGTACCGGCCGGCCAGCGCCGCATCGGTGCCGGCCGCCTCGCCCAGGCGGAAGCGCTCGTCCAGCCGCGCCCTCACATCCAGCTCGCCATTGAGGATGGCGCGCTGGGTGAGCAGCCAGGCGATCACATGCATGAGCCGCGTCGTCACCTTGAGGGATTCACAGGCGAACTCCACCCGTTCGATCTGGTGGAGGGCAGCGCGCTCCTCCTCGGCCCGGTGGTCGAAGAAAGCGCGCGCCTCGTCCGCGAGCACCATCGCCTCGACATAGAGGCTGTCGATCAGCCGCCGGTCGAACTGGTTGAGCATGGTCGTTGAATCATCCATCGCGGCTCGTGCTGCCATAGCCGGCGCGGTCCGTCAGGCGCATTAACCTCGAAAGTCTCAACCTACTGGGATTTAACCTGTTTCTGTGCCAATCTGGATCAGGATCCGCCATCTTCCGGTCAGGCGATGATGTCCGGGATCAGGCTGTTCTCCAGCATCATGATCTCGTCGCGCAGGCGGAGCTTGCGCTTCTTCATGCGCGCGAGCTGGAGCTGGTCCGGCTGGCCGAGCTGACCGAGCGCGCCGATCGCGCAATCCAGGTCCCGATGCTCGACCCGCAGGACCTCAAGCCTCTGCTCGATTTCCTCGACCGACAACACCGACTCGCATCCTCCGGACAAAATCGCCACCCATGGCCCGGCGCCCATCATTGCATCCACCGCCCGGCCCCGCAATGGCGCAGGAGGAGCCATAATCGATCATGGTTGACGCATCATTGTGCCACGGCCCTGCAACAAGCGGCGGGCCGGGCGCAATTCTGTTTAATGGTCCGTCATGCCGACGCGCCCGGACGGTCGGTTCGGCGCAGGATACAAAAAGTCACGAGACAAGCCCGGGCAATCATGATCTACTCCATGGTCCATCCGACGTACTGGCAATGGAGGTCATGATGGATTCAAGCCATATTTCCGCACTTCAAGCCAAACATGCGGGCCTCGAGGACCGCATCCGCGACGAGCGCGCACGTCCCGTGCCCGACTCGTTGCGTGTCGCCTCGCTCAAGAAGCAGAAGCTCCAGATCAAGCAGGAGCTGGCCCAGGCGGGCGCCTGAGCGACACGCGAGCGGCGCACCGTTCGGGCGCGCCGCAATCCCATGATGGAATGACCCGACCAGAATGAAAGCCCGTCCGGCGCGATCAGGCGCCGGCAGAGACGGCCTCCGGTCGAAAGACGGAAAAAGGGGAAATCGACGGCGAAGGCCGGGCCGCGCAATGCGGCCGGGCCGACCGCCGGGCTGTCGCCACGCGCGCCGGCCGCGCCGCTGCCCGATGGACCGGCGCGCGGCCGGCGCGCCCTCGCCTGTCCGCTCCCCTCAGGCGATCTCCCGCCCCATCAGCATGGCCCCCAGCTTGCGCGACCCCCCGTCGAAGAAACCGGCCTCGCCGGACCATTCGCGCGGGTTGCGGAACGTGCCGAACAGGATGTCGAACAGCGGGATGTCGCCATAATTGCAGGCATGGAGCCCGCGCTCATGATGGACGCTGTGGCTCTCCGGCCGGGTGACGAAATAGCCGATCCAATGCGGCGTGCGCAGGTTGGCATGCTGGAACATCGGGCAGAAAGTCGCCGCCACCGAGACGATGAGCGCCGCTTCCGCGCTGAGCCCGATGCCCAGCACCAGCGCGCAACTGCCCAGCAGCGCCCAGCCCAGCATGTCGAACGGATGGAAATAGAAGGCGCCCCATATGTCCACCCGCTCGGCGCTGTGATGCATCTGGTGCAGCCAGCGCCAGATCGGCTGGACATTGTGCATCGTGCGGTGCCAGGCGTAGATCAGGAACTCGTAGAAGAGGAAGCCGACGACGAGCTGCACCCAGAAGGGCCAGGCCGATCCGTCGACGAGCTGATACCGGCCGAGCAGCCCGTCCCACATCAGCGGCGCATAGGTGACCACCGCGAAATAGAGCAGCGTGAAGACGATGCCCTTGCTCTTCCAGAGCGGAATATCGGGGAAGCGTCTCGCCCGCACCACCAGATCGAGCAACGCGAAGGCGACGAACATCCCCAGCGCGGTCAGATGATAGATACCCAGCATCGAAAGTCCCCCCTGCGTTTCGGTCCCGCCTCTTGTCGCACGCGCCCAAGACGCCGGATAGAAGACTCGCGGTCGGTTTTCCCGGGCGCCATTGTCATGTAGGATTTCCCCGATTCCGAGGGGGAAGCGCATCATGACGGAACGGGAGACCGCGCCGCCGCCGCCAGCGCGGGGCAAGGGCGAGCGAACGCGGGAGCGGCTGCTCGACGCGGCCTATGACGCCATCATCCAGAAGGGCTTTTCCGGAACCTCGATCGACGAACTGGTCGAGATCACCGGCATCACCAAAAGCGGCTTCTTCTATCATTTCAAGGACAAGGGCGATCTGGCGCGGCAGCTCCTTGCGCGGTTCCTGGTGGAGGACGACGCCGTGCTGGACGAACTCACGGTGCGCGCCCGCCAGTCGGCCGAGGACCCGCTGGCGCGTTTCGTCCTGTTCATCAATCTCTATGCCGAGATGCTGGACGAGATGGAGGCGCTGCATCCGGGCTGCCTGGTCGCCGCGATCGTCTATCAGGAACAGGCGTTCGACCGGGAGGTCCGCCGGCTGATCGGCGACGCGGCCCTGCGCTGGCGCCTGCGCCTGCGCGGCTGGTTCGATGCGATCGACACGCGCTACCGCACCGTGATGCCGCTCGATCCCGATGCGCTGGCCGACGGCTTCAGCGCCGTGATCGAAGGCGCGATCGTGCTCGGCCGGGCCTTGCGCGACCCCGGACTGGTCGGGCGTCAGTTGCGCCTGTTCCGCGACATGGTGAAGGCGAGCTACGGCGTCGCGTAGGGATGATTCCGTCCGGCCTTCGCGCAATCGCGGCCTCAAGCCGCGGCCGGGCCGTCCCGCCGCATGAGCAACTGCGTGGTGAGGAAGCGGCCGTGCCGGGCCGGCTCGCTCAGCACGGCGCCGAACCCCAGATCATGCCCCAGCGCCAGCAACGCGTTCAGCGGATAGGCATTCATCTGCATCAGCGGTTCATCGGCCGGCCGGCCGTTGCGGCGATTGAGCCAGCCATGGACGCCCGGCACATGCCGCTGCGCCAGATAGCGCAGCGCCCGCGCGGGGCTGTCGCCGCGATCGATGCAGACATGCAGCGCCGCCACGCCGCCCGGCTCGACCCGATCGAGCAGGCCGCGCACGATCGCCATGCCCCGGCGCACCGGGATATGCTGGAGCACGATGCAGCAGATCACGAAGTCGAAGCGCCCCTGCGCGGCGCTCAGCGCGTCATCCGAAAGGAGCCAGCGCAGATTGGCGAGGCCCGCTTCCTGTGCATTGCGCGCGGCTTCGGCGAGCATGGCGGGCGCGATGTCCAGCCCGACCACTTCCCCGAAATGCGCGGCCAGCGGCAGGCTGAGGCGGCCGACGCCGCAGCCGAAGTCCAGCGCGCGCCGGCGGGGGAAGGCGCCGAAATGCCGCTCGGCGCTCGCCAGCCGTTCGGTCACCTGATCCCGGCCGGTCCGCCAGAATTCCTCGCGATGGTCCGCGAGGGCGGCGCGGCGGAAGCGATCCGCCGCCAGCACGCCATAATAGGGATCATTCTCCCCCCAGCGTCGCCAGGCCTCGTCGCTTCCGCCCGCCATGCGGCGCGTCAGTAAACGCGCTTCTTGGGCTTGATATACTCGATGTCGTCGGTGAGCGTATAGTCGTGCACCGGCCGCTCATCGAGCGTGACCTTGCCGCCGGTGCCGCCCCAGCCCTCGAACCAGCCGAGCGTGTGCTTCATCCAGTTCTTGTCGTCGCGGTCGGGATAATCCTCGCGCGCATGGGCGCCGCGGCTTTCCTTGCGGTTGATGGCGCCATGGATGGTGACGCTCGCCTGCGCGATCAGATTGTCCAGCTCCAGCGTCTCGACGAGGTCGCTGTTCCAGATGAGCGAGCGGTCGGTCACATGGATGTCGCTCATGCCCTCGTAGATCTTGCCGAGCTGCCCGATGCCCTCGGCCATGATCTCCTCGGTGCGGAACACCGCGGCATGGGCCTGCATGCAGCGCTGCATGTCGAGCCGGATCTTCGCCGTGGGCGTGCCGCCCTTCGCGTTGCGGAAATGATCGAGGCGGCTGAGCGCCCGCTCGTCCCCGCCGGCCGGCAGCGGCTTGTGCGGCGTGTCCGGCTTGACGATCTCGGCGATGCGCTTGCCGGTCGCCCGGCCGAACACCACGAGGTCGATGAGGCTGTTCGAGCCCAGGCGATTGGCGCCATGCACCGAGACGCAGGCAGCCTCGCCCACCGCGAACAGGCCGGGCACCACATGATCGGGATCGTCGCCCCGCCGCGTCACCACCTCGCCATGATAATTGGTCGGGATGCCGCCCATATTATAGTGGACGGTCGGCACCACGGGCAGCGGTTGACGGGTCAGGTCCACGCCCGCGAAGATCTTGCCGCTCTCGGTGATGCCGGGCAGGCGCTCGGCCAGCACCTTGGGATCGATATGATCGAGGTGCAGATAGATATGGTCCTTGTTGGCGCCCACGCCCCGGCCCTCGCGGATCTCCATCGCCATGGAGCGCGAGACCACGTCGCGGCTGGCCAGGTCCTTCGCGGAGGGAGCATAGCGCTCCATGAAGCGCTCGCCTTCGGAGTTGGTCAGATAGCCGCCCTCGCCGCGCGCCCCCTCGGTGATGAGCACGCCCGCGCCATAGATGCCGGTCGGGTGGAACTGGACGAACTCCAGGTCCTGCAGCGGGAGCCCCGCGCGCAGCACCATGCCGCCGCCGTCGCCCGTGCAGGTATGGGCGCTGGTCGCGGAGAAATAGGCGCGGCCGTAGCCGCCCGTCGCCAGCACGACCGAATGGGCGCGGAAGCGGTGGATGGAGCCGTCATCGAGGCACAGCGCCACGACGCCGCGGCAGACGGGCCCGTCCGGCGTCTCCTCCATGATGAGGTCGAGCGCGAAATATTCGATGAAGAAGTCCGCGTCATATTTGAGGCTCTGCTGGTAGAGCGCATGCAGCATGGCGTGGCCGGTGCGGTCCGCCGCGGCGCAGGTGCGCTGCGCGGGCGGCCCCTCGCCCATGTTCTGCATCATGCCGCCGAACGGGCGCTGGTAGATCTTGCCTTCCTGCGTGCGGCTGAAGGGCACGCCGGCATGTTCCAGCTCATAGACGGCGGCCGGCGCCTCGCGGACCATATATTCGATGGCGTCCTGGTCGCCGAGCCAGTCGGAGCCCTTGACGGTGTCGAACATGTGCCAGGTCCAGTGGTCCGGCCCCATGTTGCCGAGGCTGGCGGCGATGCCGCCCTGCGCGGCGACCGTGTGGCTGCGCGTGGGGAACACCTTGGTGATGCAGGCGGTCTTGAGGCCGCTCTCGGCAATGCCCATGGTGGCGCGCAGGCCCGAGCCGCCGGCGCCGACGACCACGGCGTCATAAGTGTGGTCGATGATCTTGTAGGCGTCGCTCATCAGAGGCTGCTCCCCGCGAGTGCGATCTTGAGGACCGAGAAGATGCCGAAAGCGACTGCGGCGATCGCATAGAAGTTGACGAGCATGAGCGTGGCGAATTTGAGCCCGTCGTCATGCACATAATCCTCGACCGCGACCTGCAGGCCGAGCCGGATATGCTGGAAGACGCTGACCAGCAGCAGGATCATCGGCACCGCGACGATCGGCTGGGCGAGCCAGCCGGTCACGGTGGCATAATCATAGCTGGGCAGCGTCACCACGCTGATGAGCAGCCATGTGACCAGCAGCGCATTGCCCACGGCCGTCACGCGCTGCGCGGTGAAATGATGCGTGCCCTTGTGCGCGGAACCCAGGCCGCGAACCTGGCCGATTTTCGTTCCGTTGCCCATCAGACGCCCTTTCCGAACAGCAGCCAGCCCCACAGGGCGACAGTCGCGAGGATCGCGGCGACCACGAGGACGATCGACCAGCGGCGATTGGCCCTGAGTTCATAGCCGGCACCGATGTCCAGCACGAAATGGCGCAGGCCCGAGAAGAGATGCTCGAAAAAGGCCCAGGTGAGGCCGATCATCACGATGCGGCAGAAGATGTTGACCACCAGCCCCCAGGTGTCGCCGGCCGCGGCTTCCCAGGCATAATAGCGGAAGTTCGCATAGCCCGCCGGCCCGCTCGCGATCGCACAGAGCCACCAGACGAGGCCGAGCCCGCCGAAGATCGCCATGCCGTCGCCCGTCACGCGGTGCAGGATCGAGACCAGCATGTGCGGCCCCCATCGCCAGATTGTAAGATGCGGGGAAAGTGGCCTTTGGCCGGTTTTTGCCATGGCGAGCGGTCCTGTTGGATGAAATCGGATGCGGCCCCTTTAGCGCAAAGCTGCTGCACTGCAAACGCTCGCTGGGGGCCGATATTCTTGACGGGCCCATTCAGGAATAACCGGGGGTTAACGAACTGCCGCTATCCCCCGCCTCATCGAAAAACGGGCAAGGGCGCCGGGCGGAGGACCTTCGCAAGTCATGAACGACATGATCACCATGGCCGAACGGCTGCGCGAGTTCGATCCCGAGGGCAGGCTGGCGCCGCGCGCGCTGCGCATCCGCAACGCCCTTGGCGACCGGATCGACGAACTGGGCGACACCGCGTTCGAGGCCTATCTCGCCAATGCCCGCGGCCATGCGCATGGCCCCGATGAGCTGGACGCGATCCGCACCAGCGCCCGCCTCTTCCACCGGGACCTGCTCGGCGATCTCGCCGGCGAGGCATGGAGCCACGGCGCCCGCGCGTTCCTCTCCGGCGCGATCAGCCGCGACCTTTCGATGCGCACGCAGATCTTCACGATCAACGCGGTGGTCGACAAGGTGCGCGCGATCCTGACGGACGTCATCGCCGACCCGGACGAGCGCACCGAACTCATGGCCGCGATGCGCGGCATCGCGCTGCTGCAGGCCGAGATGAGCTGCTCCATCTATGCCGAGTCGATCCGCGCGCAGGACCGCGCGGAGCGGGACCGGCAGCGCTCGGAATTCTCGCAGCTCGTCAACACGCAGATCGACAGCGCAGCCTCGCTGGGCGACCATCTGCGCGATCAGGCACGCGAGGCGTCCACCGCCACGCGCGGCATGCTCGACAAGGCATCGGAGGTCGCGGCGGCCGCCGAGCAATCCGCCATCGCCATGCGGGAAGCCGCGCACACCAGCTCCGGCCTCATCCGCGCGATCGAGGAAGCGCGCAGCGAAGTCGACCAGGCGGCCGACGTCGCGGCGCGCGCATCGCTGCAGGCCGGCGAGGCGGTGACCATGTCGGCCACCCTCTCCGACCATGCCCAGTCGATCGAGTCGATCCTCGGCCTCATCCGCGACATCGCCGGCCAGACCAATCTGCTGGCGCTCAACGCCACCATCGAGGCGGCGCGCGCGGGCGACGCGGGGCGCGGCTTCGCGGTCGTGGCGCAGGAAGTGAAGTCGCTCGCCAGCCAGACGGCGCGCGCCACCGACGACATCGCCCAGAAGATCGCCGCCATCCAGAACGCCACCCGCCAGTCCGTCGAGACCAACGAGCGCATCCGCGAGACCGTGCAGGAAGTGCAGGACATGAGCAGCCGCATCCGGCTCGCCATGGACGCCCAGTCGCAGACCGTGACGATGATCACCGCCGCGGTCGACGAAACCGCGCTCGCCGCGGACTCGATGTCGTCCAACATCTCGGCGATCCGGCAGGACACCGAGATCATCGCCTCCGAGATCGACGCGCTGGAAAACGGCTTCAGCGAAGTGCGCAACCAGCTCGGCGGCCTGCGCGCCCGCTCGATCGAGCTGGTCCAGTCGCTGCCGGCCACGCGCGCCCGCGCCGGCGGCTGACCGGCGTCTGCCGCGACCGGCCGCGCGGGCGGATGCGCGCGCGAATCGTGGCCCGGCCATTTCCAAGGCTCGCAATCCCGGCGCTTTGCGCTACAGATCGGCCATGCCGACACGATCCCGCCGGAAAGCCGAGACGACCGCCACGCCGTGGCAGATGACCTTCCCCTGCACGCGCGCCGAGGGCGAGCGGCTGCAGGACGAGGCGGACACGCTCTTCGCGGGCTGGGCGAGCCCGCCGGCCATCATCGCCAGCGAACCGGACGAGGCGAAGCCCGAACGGTGGCAGCTCGACATCATCTTCGAGCATGAGCCCGATGCGGCGGCGATCGACGCCATCCTCGCGCGCCTTCCCCGTATCGCGCGCGCCGATGTCGTGCTCGCGCCGGTGCCGGACGAGGACTGGGTGACGCGCAGCCAGGCGGGCATGGCGCCGATCAGCGCGGGCCGTTTCCATGTGCGCCACGATCCCGAGGAGCCCGCGCATCCCGATCTCGTCAATTTCATCATGCCGGCGAGCCGCGCCTTCGGGACCGGGCAGCACGAGACGACGCGCGGCTGCCTGCAGATGCTGACGCGCCTCCACGAGACGGGCCATCGCTTCGGCAACATCGCGGACATCGGCACGGGCACCGGCCTGCTCGCCTTCGCCGCGCGCGCGCTCTGGCCGGGCGCGCATATCCTCGCCTCGGACATCGACCCGGTCTCGATCGACGTCTCGGCGGAGAATGCCGCGCTCAACGCCGTGCCGCTCGGCGGCGCGGCGGGCGCGGTGCAGCTCGTCGCCGCGCCGGGCGTCAACCATCCGCTGATCCAGGGGCTCGCGCCCTATGACCTGCTCATCGCCAATATCCTCGCCGGGCCGCTGATCGAGCTGGCGCCGGGCCTTGCCGCGCAGATCGCCGATGGCGGCTCGCTCATCCTCGCCGGGCTGCTCGACAGTCAGTTCGACCGGGTGACGACCGCTTTCCGCAGGCAGGGCATGCGGCTGGCCGGACGGATCGACAATGGCGAATGGCCGGCCGTGCACCTGCGCAAGCGCCACCGCTTCGGCTGGCGCCGGCCCACCCGCTGGAAGGCGGGCGACATCGGCGCCGCGCCGGGCTTCGGGAGCTGGTGAGCCGCGCCCTCACGACCACGCGGGTCAGCCGCCCGTCGCCGTGACCTGCGCCTTCGCCCTCGCATAGGCCTGCGTCCCGCGCGTGAAGAGGCGGTCGTCCGGCAGGACGGCATCGGGCGCCACATCGTCCAGTGTCTCCAGCGCGGCATAGACGGGGGCGAAGTCCGCCTCCGCCGTGGCCCTGAGCAGCGCCTCGAAGGACGGGATCACGAAATAGCCCTGCTGATAATCGTCGATCCGGTAATTGGTGCGCATCACCCGCAGCAGGTCGAAGGCGATCCGGTTGGGGCTCGGATCGTCGAGCGCGAAGATGCTCTCGCCATGGCTGGAGACGATGCCCGCGCCGAACAGCCTGAGCGCGCCATCCTCCTCGATCAGTCCGAACTCGACCGTGTACCAGTAGAGCCGCGCCAGCTTGTGCAGCGCGCCGAAACTGAGGCTCCGCAGGCCCCCTTCGCCATAGGCCTGCATATAATCCGCATAGACGGGATCGGCGAGCAGGGGCACGTGGCCGAACACGTCATGGAAGACGTCCGGCTCCTGCAGATAGTCGAGCTGGTCCGGGCGCCGGATGAAATTGCCCGAGACGAAGCGGCGATTGGCGAGATGATCGAAGAAGACGTCGTCCGGCACCAGTCCCGGCACGGCGACGACCTGCCAGCCGGTGCGCCCCGCCAGCCGCTCATTGAGCTCATCGAAATCCGGAATGCCCGGCTTCGAGAGACGCAGCGTGTCGACGCCCCGCAGATAGGCGGCGCAGGCGCGGCCCTGAAGCTGGCGCGTCTGCCGCGCGAACAGCCTGTCCCAGGTGGCATGGTCCTGCGCTGTGTAGGCGGCCCAGTCCTGCGGGATGGTCCAGTCGGCGGCCGCGCCCTCGGGCGGCCTGTCATGAATGTGAAGGCTCTCCATGGACGCACTCTACCATGCCGCGGAAGCCTTGGGAAAGGCGATGGTCGACGACTTTGGAGCCATGGGGACATCGATGCCGCGGCAAGGCCTTGTCCGACATGAGCGACCCATGCTCCTGCGAAGTCAGGGGCACGGAGCAGCAGGGCACCGCGGCTGGGCCCTGGGCTCCTGCCTTCGCAGGAGCACGGGATGGGCCGTCTATCAGGAACGGACGAGCGCCGCGCGTGGATGCGCCTTACCTGCAAAGCCGGCGAGGAAAGCCGGCGAGGCGCCGCATCTCGGTCAGAAACGTCGCTTCATCCACGCTCGAAGGGGGTGAACAATGCCCCCGCCGAAACCACTCCGCGCGCCTGCCCCACCCGGCCGGCGACGGGCGGCGCTTCAGAGGAGCAGGCCCTCCGCCAGCCGCCGGCGATGATCGCTGAACTTCTCGCCATCGGCGCGCTCGGTGCGTACGCCGTTCACTTTCCAGGGCTTGCACAGCTTGCAGCCCGCGCGCCGGTTGCGCGCCCGTCCCCGCTTGTGATGCATGTGCCGCTTTCCCGCTGCCCTTCCGTCCGAAGCGGATCGCATGGCGCGGCTGAGCGGAGGCTGAACGGCGATCAGTCGAGCCGCACCACATCCCCGGGCGACACGGTGATGACCACGCGCCGGTTCTGGAGGCGCCCGGCGGCGCTGTCGTTCGATTCGATCGGCGCGCGGGCGCCCATGCCGATGGCGCGCACGGCCGCGCTGTCCATGCCCGCCGCGACCATGGCCGCCTTCACGCTCTCGGCGCGGCGCAGCGACAGGCTCTCGTTATGGCTGGCGCTGCCGGTGGAGTCGGTGTGGCCGGCCACGCGCGCGCCCCGGATGCCGACGGCCAGCAGCGCCTTGCCAAGCCGGTCGAGCATCGCGACCTGCCCGGGCTGCAGGCTGCTCTCGTCGCTGGCGAACAGGACGCGGTTGTCGAAGCCCAGTTCCCAGTCGTCGCCGTTGCGCGTGAAGCCGTTTTCCTCCAGCGTCCGGACCTGCTCGGCGGAATAGATGCCCGGCTGCATGCGCGTCACCTGACAGGCGGACAGCAGCACGAGCGCCATGAGCATCCACAATCTAGGCATCGGTGCGTCGCCTCCTGCGCTTGTCGTGATACATGGCGGCATCGGCGCGGCTGAGCAGGTCGCTCGCGGCCATGCCGTCGTCCGGATAGATGGCGAAACCGATGCTGAGCGACGCCACCAGCGGCGTGCCGTCGGGCAAGGTCACGGGCTCCTCCATGGCCTGCGCGATGCGGGAGACGATGCGCTCGGCATCCTCCCGGCCCACGGAGGGCGCGAGGATGATCGCGAATTCGTCGCCGCCCAGCCGGAAGGCATGGTCGATCTGGCGGATGCAGGCGCGCAGCCGCTGGCCGATGGTGCGCAGGATCACGTCGCCGGCCGCGTGCCCGTGCGTGTCGTTGATCTCCTTGAAGCGATTCGCGTCCAGATAGAGCACGGCGCAGGACGCGCCGGTGCGCACCGCCTCGGAAACCGTCGCCTCGAGCGTGCGCTCGAACAGGGCGCGGTTGCCGAGGCCGGTCAGGTCGTCATGGCTGGCCCGCACCGCGAGCGCCTGGTTTTCCTTCGTCATGTTCACATGCCAGCCCTCCAGTTCAGCCAGCAGCGCATTGAAGTCCTGCGAGAAATGATCGATCTCCGCAATGCCGGACGAAGGCAGCCGCCGATCGAAGGCGCGTTGCGTGCGCACTTCATGCGTCACCTGCGCCACTTGGGCGAGCGGCGCGATCACGCTCTCCTGCAACCGGCGGGACAGCATGTGGGTCGCCAGGATCGCGAGCCCCAGGCACCAGACGGCCACGGCAACGCCCGACAGCAGATAGATGCCCATGCCGCTCACGCCGCCATGGACCCGCACCTGCGCCAGCACCCGGCCGCCGCGCCGGACGTCGTCGATCATCGGACTGCGCCAGAACATGCCGTTCGCCCATTGCTGCAGGCTGGCCAGCGGACCCGCCGCCGGCCGCCGCCATTGGGCCAGCATCCGGCCGTCCGCGCCCACCACCTCGATCGCATCGACATCATTGATGCCGGCGACCGACATCATGCTTTCCCGCACCGCCTCGACATCGCCGAAGACGACCGCCGGCTCGACCGAATAGCTGATCGTCCGCGCGACGAGGAACAGGTTGCGCTCGGCATAGCCATGGATGACCGCGACGCCGCTGGCCAGCAGGAGCAGGCTGACCAGCATGACGGCGAAGGCGACGAGGCGCAGATGCACGCTCGCGAGCATCCTGCGCAGGCTGGGCAGCGGGGCGGTCGCACGATCGGCCATCGCTCAGTCTTCCCCGCTCGCCATGCGCAGCACGCGCGGATCGACATGCACGCCCGAGCGGGAGACCGCATCGATGTTGAGGTCGAAGGAGAGGCCGCCGGCCGAGGCGCGGATGCAGAACATCGCCTCGCTGCCGCACGGCGGATCACCCTCCGCGATGGTCAGGACGGGCGCGCCGCGCGCCGCGCGGGTCCAGCGCCGCAGGTCCGCCAGCTCGAGCTGGCCGAGATAGAGGGCATCGCACCCGGTCACATCGGGCGCGGCGCCGGCCGGCACATCGCGACGCAGGACGGTCCGGCCGCCGGACAGGTCGAAGCGGCCGATCCGCCCCGCATGGATCGCGGGCGCGACCACGCACAGCGTCAGCGGCTCCGCCGGGCGCGAGGGCCAGCGCGTATATTCGAGAATGGCGCCGACCATGCGCGCCATGCCCTCGGCCAGCCGATCCGCGCCCGGGCGGAGCGGCACGCTGGCCGGCTGCAGGCCCGGCGGCGCAGCCGCGGCCAGTGAGGGCGCGAGCGGACTCATCGCGGCGGCAAGCACATATGCGCATGTGCGCAGGCCCAGTCTGTCCAAACCCCCGATCGCCATCCATGCGACCAATAGCGTGATTTTCCTGTTTGTTAATATCCCGCGCGCGCCCCGTCCCTATCCGGAACGATTGACGATCTCCGCCCAGGCCGCCTCATCGATCACCTCGATGCCGAGTTCGGCCGCTTTCTTGAGCTTGGAGCCCGCGCCCGGCCCGGCCACGACCAGATCGGTCGCGGCGCTCACGGAGCCCGCGGCGCGCGCGCCCAGCGCTTCCGCCTGCGCCTTCGCCTCGTCGCGGCTCATCGTCTCCAGCTTGCCGGTGAAGACGATCGTCTTGCCGGACACCGCGCTGGCCTTCACCGCCACGACATAGGGCGGGGGCGAAACCTGGTTCAGCAGATCGTCCCAGATCGCCTTGTTGTGGTCCTCGTGGAAGAAATCCGCGAGCGCATGGCCCACCGCGCTGCCGATATTCTCGACCGCGATGTGCGCCGCCAGCGCCGCGTCGACGCGGCGGCGGAAACGGTCCTCCTCCTCGTCCGGCAGGCGCTCCATGCCGGCGCGCAGGGCAATGAGGTCCATGCCCAGCGTCTCCACCGCCCGGATTTCGACCAGTTTCTTCATGAGATCGCGCGCTGTCACGGCGCCGACATGGCGGATGCCGAGGCCGAAGAGCAGGCGGGCCGCATCGGGCGCGCGCCGGGCCTCGATGGCGCCGAGCAGGTTGTCGACGGACTTGTCCTTCCAGCCTTCGCGGCCCAGCAGTTCCCCGCGATGCCGCTTGAGGCGGAAAATGTCGGGCGGCCCCTTGTCCAGCCAGCCCAGCGCGAAGAATTCGCGGATGCTCTTGTCGCCCAGGCCGTCGATGTCCATCGCCGCGCGGCTGACGAAATGGTTGAGCCGCTCGATCCGCTGGGCCGGGCAGATGAGTCCGCCGGTGCAGCGCACGTCCACCTCGCCTTCCTCGGCCACGGCTTCGCTGCCGCATTCCGGGCAATGATCCGGGAAGAGGAAAGGGGCGCGGGCAACGTCGCGCGTCAGATTGTCGACCACCTGCGGGATCACATCCCCCGCGCGCTGGATGATGATCCGGTCGCCGGGCCGCACGCCCAGCCGCGCGATCTCGTCGCGATTGTGCAGCGTCACGTTGGAGACGACCACGCCGCCCACCGTCACCGGCTCCAGCCGCCCCACGGGCGTCAGCTTGCCTGTGCGGCCGACCTGGATGTCGATCGCCTGCAGCGTGGTCTCGGCCCGCTCGGCGGGGAACTTGTGCGCGATCGCCCAGCGCGGCGCCTTGGCGACGAAGCCGAGCCGCTCCTGCCAGTCCAGCCGGTCGACCTTGTACACCACGCCGTCGATATCATAGGGCAGGTCGGCGCGCTGATGCTCAATCGCGCGATACTGCGCCAGCATCGCATCGCTGCCCGCGCACAGGACGAGGCGCGGCGAGACCGGGATGCCCCAGCCCTCCAGCGCCTTCATGACGCCATATTGGGTATCGGCCGGCAGCCCGCCTTCGCTCACCACGCCCCAGCCATGGGCCAGGAAGCGCAGCGGCCGGCTGGCCGTCACGCTCGCGTCCTTCTGGCGCAGCGATCCCGCAGCGGCATTGCGCGGGTTGGCGAACTGGCGGACGGCCTCGGGATCGAAGGTCTCGCCCCGCGCCTGCGCCGCCGCCTCGCCCTCCGCCATCAGGCGCGCGTTGAGCGCGCGGAAGGCGGCCTTTTCCATATAGCATTCGCCGCGCACCTCGAAGATCGCCGGCGCTTCTTCAGGCAGGCTCTGAGGAATATCCTCTATATATCTGACATTGGCCGTGACATCCTCGCCGATCTCCCCGTCGCCGCGCGTGGCCGCCTGCACCAGCCGGCCGGCCTCGTAGCGAAGCGAGAGCGACAGGCCGTCGATCTTGTCCTCGGCCGTCATGACGACCGGGACATCCTCGCCCAGCGCCAGATAGCGCCGCACCCGTGCCACGAACTCGACCACATCCTCGTCCGCGAAGGCATTGTCGAGGCTCATCATCCGCTTCTCGTGACGGACTTTGGCCAGCGCCGATGCCGCGACCGAAGCCCCCACCTGCCGGTTGGGGCTGTCCGCGCGGACCAGATGCGGGAAGGCCGCCTCCAGCGCATTGTTCTCGCGGATCAGCGCGTCATAGGCCGCGTCGCTGATCTCGGGCGAATCCTCGGCATGGTAGAGCCGGTTATGGCGTGCGATCTCCTTCGCCAGCCGCATCAGGCGATTGGCGGCTTCGGCTTCGGAGAGGGTGGTGGGGTCGGTCATGGGAAAGCCTGATGCCCCTTCTCTCCAGAGGAGGGGTTGGGTGTGGTACATGGACATTCGCCTCTCATCACACGCCCTCCAGCAGCCGCGCCGCCTGCGCGCGCGCCTCGTCCGTGATCGCGGCGCCGGAGAGCATGCGCGCGATCTCCTCGCGCCGCTCTCCCTCGTCCAGCGCATGGACGCCGGTGCGGGTGATCGTGCCTTCCGACGATTTGGCGATGAGCAGGTGGCCCGCCCCGCGCGCGGCCACCTGCGGGCTGTGCGTCACCACGATGACCTGCGCCTCGCCGTTCGACCCGCCCGCCGCCAGCCGCGCCAGCCGCTCGCCGATGGCGCCGGCCACCGCCCCGCCCACGCCCCGGTCGATCTCGTCGAAGATCATCGTGCCCGCGCTGCCCTGCGCGGCGAGCGCGACCTTGAGCGCGAGGATGAAGCGCGACAATTCGCCGCCGCTCGCGATTCTGGTGAGCGGCGCGAAGGGCGCGCCGGGATTGGTGGAGATCATGAACTCGACCCGGTCGAGGCCGCTGGCCCGCTCCTGCCCCTCGGGCAGCGGCTCGACATCGGTGCGGAAGCGCGCGGCGTCCAGCCTGAGCGGGACGAGTTCGGCCGCCATGGCGGCATCCAGGCGGGCGGCGGCGGCCTTGCGCCCCGCCCGCAGCGCCTGCCCCGCGTCCTCATAGGCCGTGCGCGCGGCGGCGACCTCCGCTTCCAGATCGGCCAGCCCCGCCTCGCCCGCGTCGATCCGCGCGAGCTGGGCCTGCATCCGGCCGGCAAGCGCGGCGAGATCGTCCGGCGCGACCTGATGCTTGCGGGCCAGCGCGCGCAGATCGAACAGGCGCGTCTCGATCGCGTCGAGGCGGGCGGGATCGACCGCCAGCGCCTCGCCCGCCCGGGCGAGCAGGTCCTCCGCCTCCCCGGCCTCGATCACCGCGCGGTCGAAGGCGGCGAGCGCCTGCGCGAGAAACTCATGCTCGGGCGCGATCCGGTCGAGCCGGCGCGCGGCCTGCCGCAGCCGGGCGAGCGCGCCGTCCGATCCGCCGAGCAGCCCGTCCAGCGCCGTCATGTCTTCGGTGAGGCGCGCGCCCTTCTGCATGTCCGCCCGCGCGCCCGCGAGCATCTCCTCCTCGCCGGGCTCGGGCGCGAAGCCCGTCAGCTCGGCGACGGCATGGGCGAGATAGTCGCGCTCCTTCGCGGCCGCCTCGATCTCCCCCCGCATCGTCTCCAGCCGCACCTGCGCCGCGCGCCAGTGCGCGTGCGCGCGCTCCACGCCCCCGCGATCGAGCCCGCCAAAGGCATCGAGCAGGTCCATGTGGCCACGCGGATTGATGAGCCCGCGCTCGTCATGCTGGCCATGGATCTCGACGAGCAGCGCCCCGGCATCGCGCAGCAGCGCGGCGGAACAGGGCTGATCGTTGATGAAGGCGCGGCTGCCGCCATCGGCCTTGAGCGTGCGGCGCACGATCAGCGGCTCGCCCGGCTCCTGATCGATGCCGTTCCCGGCGAGCAGCGCGGCGAGCGGCGTATCGGGCGCGGGCGCATCGAAAGTCGCCGCCACGCTCGCCTGATCCGCCCCGGCGCGCACGAGGCCGCTGTCCGCCCGCATGCCGAGCGCCAGGCCCAGCGCATCGAGCAGGATCGACTTGCCCGCGCCGGTCTCGCCGGTGAGCACGGTCAGCCCGCGCGCGAAGGCGAGATCGAGCGCTTCGATCAGCACGACATTGCGGATGGAGAGGCCGGTCAGCATGGTCAGCGCAGACCTAGAGGCTTTTCGCGTCCGATTGAACCACCCGATGCGGTCGGACCGATTTTATCGGGTCGGGTCTGGCGAGGCGTGGATTCGGAAGGGGGATCATACCGATACCGGGCAAGGACGCGCTCGTGGCGCGGCGTGGCGCCCTTCCCCTCCGCCACCGGCTCGCGCCGGCGGTTCCCCTCCCCGTCCTCGGGAGGACTGGCCGCGCCCGCTTCCCTTCGATCATTGCCCTCGTTCGATCGTCGGGCCGCCGCGAACGGCGGGCCCGCCGGCCGCCACCTTCACCGCTTCAGGCGGGCACATGCCTCGTCCGCTCAGGCGTTCGGCGCATAGTCCTGCATCAGCCGGTAGGCGCGACGATACCATTCCGAACCCGGATAGTTGGCGTCCAGCACCGCGGCGGCGCGCTTGGCCTCTTCCGGAAGGCCGAGGGCGAGATAGCATTCGACGAGCCGCTGCAGCGCCTCGGGCGTGTGGCTGGTGGTCTGATACTGGTCGATCACCTGGCGGAAGCGCAGGCTGGCCGCGATCCATTCGCGCCGGCGCTCGTAGAAGCGGCCGATCTCCATCTCCTTGCCGGCCAGATGGTCCTGCACCAGATCGAGCTTGAGGCGCGCGTCCGCCGCATAGCGCGATTCGGGGAAGCGGCGGATCAGCTCGTTCAGCGCATCCTTGGCCTGCTGGGTGATCTTCTGGTCGCGCGTCACGTCGCTGATCTGCTCATAATAGCAGAGCGCGATCAGATAATAGGCATAGGGCGCGTCGCGATTGCCCGGGTGGATCGAGAGGAAGCGCTGCGCCGACTGGATCGACTTGGTATAGTCGCGCGCGCCATAATAGCTGAACGCGCTCATGAGCTGCGCGCGGCGCGCCCAGGGCGAATAGGGATGCTGGCGCTCCACCTCGTCGAACAGGATGGCGGCCTGATCGTACCGGCCGCGATCGAGCCGGTCCTTGCCAGCCATGTAGAGCGTGCTCACGTCGCGCGCGACATATTGGGTGTCGGGCCGGTTGTGGTTGCGCGCGCAGCCCGCGACGAAAATCATGGGGAGCAGGCCGGCGGCCAGCGCGAGGGCGCGGCGTGTCGAGGGAGCGAACATGGCTCGCCTCTTAGCGGAGCGATCTGTGGTCGCCAAGCGATTGATGCGCACGAATGTCATGCTTCCGCCTGACCGCCATATCGCTTGAACCCCGGATGAACGCGCCCCGTCGGCGCACCATGGGAGCCGCACCGGCGCGATGTGGGAGAGTCGCACCGATGCAGCTCGACCATGGGCTTAGCCGGCGCCCCCGCCAGACTCCCGTGGATGCGGCACCAGCGTGGGGGGTAGTGCCGCCGGAAGTCCGGCGCAGGCGCCGACCTGCGAAGTCGTCAAACGTCCGGGTAGTCGCTGACGTAGCTTCGCATCCGTGCGGACCCGAGGGGCGTGAGCCCGACCGCCCGCCGATCGGGTCCATGACCCGTTTCGACGGCCAGCCCCGCTTGGACCAGTCGGTCGATGAGCGCGTTGGTCTCGTCCCGCGTGAGCAGATTGCCGACCGCGAGGGTCGCATCGTTCACCGGGCCGGCCTGAAGCTCACCGACGAGGAGAGAGAGCATGACGTCCATGGCGCGGTCCGCCATGACGGGCGTGAAGAAATGCCGGCTGCGCAGCCGGCCGAGCATGTGCATGCGCGCCGCCTTCGCCTCCAGCCATGCGTCGTCCCGGGACGCGTCACGGTCGCGTGCCATGGATTGCCAGACGGCGAACGATCCGTCGTCGCGCGGCAATTTCTCAGACACGTCCATAGTCCCGTTCAATCCTGTCATCGCCAAAAAAGATGGCCGCGCCGCGGGAAGACGACCCCCCACGTCCACAACCACCCCTATTTATGGAATAGTTGGCCATTAGTCGGACTTGACGGGAAGATCATGTCCCGTAACTGCCGGACAGACATCTTCACATATCCGAAAACGAAGCGGACGGCGCATCAACATTGGCGGTATCGGCATCCATGATTATCGCTGCGGAGACGGTTGGGCCAGCACCGCGGATCATCCCCGGCCTGCACTGTGTGGGAAGGATGCAGGCAAGGGACGGTCGCGGGTGCTGGCCCGCGAAACCACGTCACAGATCCGGGTGGTCCATGATGTAGCTTCGCATCCGCGCGGACCCGAGGGGCGTTAACCCGACCGTCCGCCGTTCCGGATTTTCTCCGGTAACCACGGCCAGTCCCGCATGGATCAGGGTTTCGATCGTCTGCTGCGCGCCGTCGCCATCGAGCAGCGTGACCATCGACAAGGTCGTTTCGTTGAGCGGCACCGAGCGAATTTCGGCAAGGAAGAGCGCGAGCATCGTCGCCATCGCGGTGTCCGCCATGATCGCCCGGCGGAAGTGCGTGTCGCGCGCCTTCACGAGCTTCAGCAGGCGCTGCGCACGCGCCTCGATGGTCGCCTCGACGGCTGTCGCCGCCAGGGACTCGTCGCCCGCCCGCGCATCAAATGCGTGATTGTCCGTTCCGAACGTCACGGCTCGTTTCCCTTGGTCCTTGAGTGTCAACGGCGTCGCCGCAAGGCATGCCACATGGCGTCACCGCCAGCGTGAGCGTGACTGGCTGCTTCTAGGTTCCGGTGACGTAAACGTCATGTCCCGCAAATGACCGACATGGGCGCGACCCCCTTGTTCGCTTCCTGGCGTCTTTGGCCTGTTCGAAGCAATTATCTTTCGTTCCGACGCGCGCCGTTGTGACTAAGCAACCATGGTCAAGTCAATGAAAAAGATGCGCTTCCCGGGCCTCGGGAACCCACGCGGCCGACTTGTCCCATTTTGATTCAGAAATGGCGGTCGCGGCCGGCCACCATGGCCTCATCGAAGGCTGCGGCGTCCGGTCAGACCCGCGCGGCATCCGGTCAGGACGGGCCGGAGCGCCGATGTCTGCCCCGTCAGACTCTCAGCGCCTCGTACAGCATGTCCTCCACCGCGCGCGCGACGCCGGGCGCGAAGGGCGAACGGCTGATGAGCCGCCGCATCGGCTGGAGCGGAATGTCGAGCGCTTCGAGCCGGCCCTCGGCGATCCGGTCCGCCACGGCATAGGCGACGATGTGGCCGATGCCATGGCCGTCCTCCACCATCTGCGAGAGCGCTTCGGCAAATTCGACGAAGAGCGGCTGCATGCGGACGCTGATGCCCAGATCGCGCAGCAATTGCCCCGCCCAGCGCCCGCCGATCTCGCGCCGGCCCAGGAAGATATACTGGAAATCGTCCAGCGCGCACTGCCCCGCCGCGAGGCGTGCGCGCGTGCCGGGCGGCGCGACCATCGCCAGGGGCAGATCGCAGATGAGCCGGCTGTGCGGCGGGACGTCCGGCGTGCCGGGCATAGCGAACACCGCCAGATCGACATCGCCTTCCTCGATCTGACGATGCGTTTCCGCGAAGGCCGTCGTGGGGACGAGATCGATGTCGACGTCGGGATGCGCGCGGTAGATGCGCGGGAGCAAGGCGCTGAAATAGCTTTCGCGCAGGAACGGGCCGACACTGATGCGCAGCGCCGTCCTGTCCGGCTCCGGTGCCTGCCGGTCGCGTCCGAACAGGTCCTTGCTCGCCGCCAGGATGGTCTGGATGATCTCCAGCGCTTCCTCGCCCTCGGCGGTCAGCAGCGGCGTCATGCCCCGCCTGCGCTCGAAAAGGCAGCGCCCGATGCGCGCCTCCAGCGTCTTGATCTGCTCGCTGATGGCGGGCTGGGAAATCCCGAGTTGCCCGGCCGCGCGGACGAAGCTCCCGGCTCTCGCGGCGCAGGCGAATGCGCGCAACTGCGCGAAGGTGACGTCATCGACGATCCTGAGCGATGAGCCGGTCTCTCCCATGCCGCCCGATCCTATGACATGCCCCGGGCATCCGCAACGCCGCGGCAGCCGGCGCTCGCCTTCCCCCGATGCCCGCGCCTATCGTCCCCTGCGCGCGACGATGCGCACCGTGGGGCCGCCGCTCACGCCCGGGCGCGGCCGGATCGTCGCGACGATCGCGCCCTGACGGATGACGGCATCGTAACGGGCCAGCTCCGGGGCGAAGCGGACGGGATCGGCCCGATAGCGGTCATAATGGGTGAGGACCGCATAATCGGCGACGCATGAGGCCATGGTCCCGTCCGCGACATTGCCGAGATCGACGACCGGCCGCGCCGCGCGCAGCCCGTCGACATGGGCATAGCTGACCCCGCCCGACAGGAACTTGCCCGGCTCGACGCAGCCCGCCGCGCCAAGCGGGAAGAGGAAGCGCCAGGGCCCGCCGAGCAGATCGAACGCGGCCTGCTCGACGAGGATCGACCGTCCCGCCGGCACATGCGCGCGTACCCAGGCCGATGCGATCTGGCGCGTGTCGTGCATCTGCTCGGCCGCCCGCGCCTGGGCGACGAGGGCCATGGGCAGCATGAGCAGCACCGCCATCGCCGCCTCGGCCTGCCCGAGCGGCCAGCGCGGCCGGCGCGCGCGCAGCTCGTCGGCGAGCGCGCAGACGCCATAGCCGGCCATGATCGACAGGAAGGGCAGCAGGGGCACGAGCCAGCGCTCCCAGCGCAGCGCCTGGACGATCACGACGAGGAAGAACAGGAGAAAGGCGGGCGCGACGGCAAGGCGGACCATCGAATCGCGACGGAGCGCCACGATCAGCCCGCCGATCGCGAAGAGGAGCCCGCCAGCCCCGAGCGATCCGGCCAGCGGGCCGCGCACATACCAGAAGAGATTGGCCAGCGGCCCGCCCCCCGTCGCGCCCGGATGGACCGGCCGGGCCTCCCCGGCAAGATCGCGCAGGACCGTGGTCCAGTCGAGCAGCAGGAAAGGCGAGGCGGCGAGGAGCGCGGCGAGCGTCACCAGCGGCACCGCCATCGCCCGCCCGTACCGCCTCTGTGCAAGGCTGACCATGACCGGATTGAGCAGCACCAGGACCGCCGGCCATTTGGTCGCGCAGGCAAGGCCCGCCCAGATGCCCGCCGCGATCCAGCCGCGCCGGCCGCTCGTCGCCAGCATCCCCATCGCCGCGCGCGTGCACAGGAGCATGAACAGGCTCGCCTGCATGTCCGTGCGGATGATCTGGGAATAGCCGATGTGCAGCGCGTTGACGGCAAGCAGCGCCGCCGCGATCAGGCCCAGCCGTGGGCCGCCGATGCGCCGCCCGATCGACCAGACCAGCCACACGCAGCCCACGCCGCACAGCGCGATCATCAGCCGCGCCGGCAGGAACAGGATGCCGGGATCGGCATAGACGGCATGCACGAAGGCGTGGGCGTCGGCGAAAGAACCCGTCGCGATCCCCAGCCCGCCCACCGCCAGCATGACCAGCGCCAGCGAATAGAGCGTGATCGTGCCGGGATGGCCGAACCAGTGCGGATCAAGGCTGTGCCCTCTCAGCATGTCCATGGCCGTCATCATGAACAGCGGCTCGTCCGGATCGTTGAGCGCGGGCAGGCCGAAACCGATGCCGTGGAGCCGCAGGCCGAGGGCCAGCAGGAGGATCGCCGCCAATATCCAGCGTTCCGTCGCGGAAACGGCGGGGGCGTTACGGATGGAGGAGAACGGGTCCGTCATGGGGGTCGAAACTCATGACGTGGAGCGTCCATGCAAACCGTAATCCTGGCCGGTGGCCTCGGCACCCGCCTGGGCGAGGAAACCGCCGTGCGGCCCAAGCCCATGGTCGAGATCGGCGGCAAGCCGATCCTGTGGCACATCATGAAGATCTACTCGGCCAGCGGCTTCCATGATTTCATCATCTGCCTCGGCTACAAGGGCTGGCTCATCAAGGAATATTTCGCCAATTATTTCCTGCACAGCTCGGATGTCACCATCGACCTGCGCGGCGGCAACGGCCTCAATGTCCATCATGCACGCAGCGAGCCCTGGCGGATCACGCTGGTGGATACAGGCGCGGAGACGATGACCGGCGGCCGTCTGGCGGCGGTGCGCGATTATCTCGACCCGGACGAACCCTTCTGCTTCACCTATGGCGACGGCGTGGCGGACATCGACGTGGCCGATCTGGTCGCCTTCCACAAGGCGCACGGCCTGCGCGCGACCATCACCTCGGTGACGCCGCCCGGCCGCTTCGGCGCGCTGGAATTCGGCGAGGACGGGCGCGTGACCGATTTCCGAGAGAAGCCGGCGGGCGATGGCGGGCGCATCAACGGCGGCTTCTTCGTCGCCGATCCCTCCGTGCTCGATCTGGTGGAGGGACCGGAGACGAGCTGGGAAAGCGGACCGCTGGAAAGACTGGCCCATGACGGCGAACTCATGGGCTATCGCCATGACGGCTTCTGGCAGCCCATGGATACGCTGCGCGACAAGCAGTATCTGGAGGCGCTCTGGAAGGAAGGCAGCGCGCCATGGAAGCGCTGGTGAGCGGCCGCTGGGCGGGCCGGCGCGTCCTCGTCACCGGCCATACCGGCTTCAAGGGAAGCTGGCTCTCGCTCTGGCTCCACGGCATGGGCGCGCGCGTCTCCGGCCTCGCCTTGCCCCCGCCCACCACGCCCAGCCTGTTCGAGACCGCGCGCATCGGCGCGCTGGTCCGCCACCATGAAGGCGATGTGCGCGATTGCGCGGCGGTGCGCGCAGTGTTCGAGGCCGAGCGGCCCGAGATCGTCTTCCATCTCGCCGCGCAGCCGCTCGTCCGCCTGTCCTACGCGCAGCCGGTGGAGACCTATGCCACCAATGTCATGGGCACCGTCCATGTGCTGGACGCGGCGCGTCAGGTGCCCGGCGTCGCGACGGTGGTCTGCGTCACCAGCGACAAATGCTACGAGAATCGCGAATGGGCCTGGCCCTATCGCGAGAGCGATCCCATGGGCGGCCACGATCCCTACAGCTCCAGCAAGGGCGCGGCCGAACTGGTCGTCTCCGCCTGGCGGCGGTCCTATCCCGATGGGCCCGCCATCGCCTCGGTGCGCGCGGGCAATGTGATCGGCGGGGGCGACTGGGCGGCCGATCGCCTGATCCCCGATCTCGTCCGCGCCTTCGAGGCCGGCGCCGCGCCGCTGATCCGCGCGCCGGATTCGGTGCGGCCCTGGCAGCATGTGCTGGAAGCGCTGGGCGGTTACCTCATGATCGGCGAGCGGCTGCTGGCGGGCGACCGCGCCTTTGCCGACGGCTGGAATTTCGGGCCCTCGGACGAGGACGCACGGCCGGTCGGCTGGATCGTCGAGCGCATGCGCGCCGCATGGGGCGGCGAGGCGCAGGCCCTGCGGCCGGACACCGGTCCGCGCCCGCATGAGGCCGGACTGCTCCGGCTGGATTGCTCAAGGGCGCGCGCGGCGCTCGGCTGGCGGCCCGCGCTGCGGCTCGATCAGGCGCTGGACTGGATCGTGGCCTGGCACAAGGCGGTCGCGCGCGGCACCGACGCGCGGGACATGACCCTCGCCCAGATTGCCGACTATCGCGCTTTGATGCGGCGGCAAGAGGCACGGGTGGCGGCCTGACAGCCATCGCGTCCGCCGGCGCCGCCGCGCCGCGTGGCGCCCGCTGTCCCCGCCTTCATTCGCCGGCGCGTGCCAGCGTCAGCATGTTCCCCAGCCGCAAGCCGACAGGCCAGCGCGGCAGCGGCACCGATTGTGTCTTCAGCCCCGCCGCCCACATCGCCTGCCTTGCCAGAAAGTCCAGCGGAAAGACGTTCCGGCTGCGCTGCACATGCACCGCTGCATAGCCGATCGCCGTCAGGAGCCGGGTGATCGTCTCCGGGCTGTAGAGTACCGGATGCTGCAGGCAGAAGGGCGGCCAGCGCCACCGCATGAGACCCCGCAGCAGCGAGCGCTCATTATGGGTCACGATCAGGATCATGCCGTCCGGACGCAGCTTGGCCCGAATCTGCGCCAGCATCGCGCGGGGATCGAGCAGATGGTCGAGCACATGGATCATCACGGCGAGGCCGATCGAGGCATCCGGCACGGCCGACAGATCGGTCATGTCCGCGCTCAGGGTCACCGGACGGTCGGCCGCCGCCGCGCGCAGCGTCTCATGAACGGCGCGATTGGGCTCGAACAGCCAGAAGCGATCGTAGCGCCCGCGCCGCGCCGCCTCGTCGACGATGCAGCCGACATCCGGTCCGATCTCCAGAAAGCCGCCTTCGACCGGCGCGCCCCCCGCCAGCGCGCTGTCGAAATAGCCTCGCTGCGTGGCGGCGATGGCGGGGCCGGGGACGAGGTCCATATTCGGCGCCATGCTTGAATAGAGGTCCGCAAGCTGCGCGCCGTCGAAAAAGGCGCGATTGTAGAGCAGTCCGCACGGCTCGCACCGATAGTAGGTGAAGAAGGGCTTTTCCCTGAACAGGCCGGACCAGTGAGGCCGCAGGTCCGCCATCGTCATCGTTTCGGCGGGCGGATCGCTGACCATTTCCGCCTTTGCCGCCCGGGCGCCGCATCCGGGACAGTCGCGCATCGGGAAATCCCCCACCTTCATGGCCGGGCCGCGCCGGCGCGGAAGCTGATCCGCGAATGCCAGAAATAGCTGCCGACCATCACGATCGCCGTGAAGCCGAGCTGCGCGATGACGGGCGGGATGCGGGCCAGCTCGACCAGCAGGGGCAGGGCCGCCCAGTTCATCGCATAGTTGATGAGATAGAAGGTCGAGAAGGCGCCGAACTCGCGTCCGACATTGCCGCGCGTGCGGAACACGCCGAGCTTGTAGGTGCAGAAGGCGAAGCAGACCCCCGCCACCTGCGCGATGCCGAGCCCGATCATGTAATGCGCGCGGAGCGCCGGCACCGCGAACAGCAGCAGCGGATAGATAGCGAGGCCGAAGGCGGTGTTGGCCGCCGCCGCGAGCAGGAAGCGCAGGGGCCGGTGGCCCCGTTCGGCCAGGCGCGCGATCATTGCTCCTCCATGAGCGGGATGCGCATGTTCGCGGCGAGCACCTCGCGCGGCAGGAAGGGGGACAGGTCCTCCAGCGCCGGCGAGGTGATGCGCCCGTCGGGATGCGCCTTCGCGCCGAGCTTGGGCGCGAAGGCGACATGCTCGTCCACGATCAGCTCGCAGATGACCGGCCCTTCGGCCTCCAGCGCCGTGGCGATCGCGCCGGGCAGTTCGTTGTGCGTCGCGGCGCGGACATAGCCGAGGCCGAAGGCCGCCGCGACCTTGCCGAAGTCGGGGAAGGTCACATGGCTCTTGGGCCCGCCGCCCACTTCCACGCCGTTGAAGAAGTTCCGATGCGTCTGGAAGATGGAGACGTAACCGCTGTTGTTGATGAGGAAAATCTTCACCGGAAGATTATAGCCGGCGATCGTCTGCAGTTCCTGCAGGTTCATCATGATGCTGCCGTCGCCGGCGATGGCGATGACGCGCTGGCGCCCCTGCGTCGCCGCGCAGACGCCGATGGCGGCGGGCAGGTCGTAGCCCATGGTCGCGCAGCCGCTGTTGGTCCACAGGCGCTGGCCGCGCCGGATATGCGCGGTCTGGAAGCTCACCACGCAGGCGCTGCCATTGCCGGTGACCACGATGTCCTCCTCGACGAGCTGGTCGAACAGCGCCTCCATCGCGACATAGGGATGGATGTCCGGCCCATGCGCGCGATATTCCGGCAACACGGTCGGAAAGCGCCGATGCCGCTCGCGCGCCCAGTCCAGCCATTCGCGATGCACCGCGCCCGGTCCTTCATAGGGCGCGGCCAGCAGCGCGGGAATGAGGTCCCGCAGGTCCGCGACCACCGGCATGTCCGGCTTCACATTGGGCTTGGCCAGTTCCAGCGGATCGATGTCCACCCAGATCTTGAAGGCTGCGCGCGCGAAGCTCTGCCAGTTGTAGCTCACCTGCCGGATGTTGAGCCGGCTGCCCAGCACGAGCAGCAGGTCCGCGCTCTGCGTGACCATGTTGCCGCCGCGATCCCCGACAGTGCCGGGGCGGCCGCAATAAAGCGGATGATCGTCCCACAGCACGTCATGCGCGTTCCAGCCGGTGACCACGGGCACGCCCAGCTTCTCGACCAGATCGAGGAATTGCGCATGGGCGCCGGAAAGCCGCACCCCGCCTCCGGCGAACACCACCGGCCGCTCGGCCGCGCGCAGCTTTTCGATGATCGCCCCGGCCGCGGCGGCGAGGTCGGTGCGGGTCCATGGCTCGTCCAGCTCTGCGGGATCGAAGCCGGGCAGCGCCTCGGGATCGATCGTCGCTGCCTGCACGTCGAGCGGAATGTCCAGCCAGACCGGCCCGGGCCGCCCGGATGTCGCCAGATGGATCGCCTTTTCAACATGGTAGCGGATGCTGTTGGGATCGGTCACCATCACCGCATATTTGGTGATCGGGCGGATCAGTTCCTCGATGTCCAGTTCCTGATCGCCATATTGGCGCAGCGGCAGGCCGGTCGAGCGGACGGTCGTCTCATATTTGACCTGCCCGGAAATGACGAGCATCCCGATCGAATCCACATAGGCGCCATAGACGCCGGTGATCGCATTGGTCCCGCCCGGCCCGGAGGTCACATTCACCACCGCCAGCCGGTTGGTGAGTCGGTAATAGGCCTCCGCCGCCATGGAGAGCGCCTGCTCATGATGGGTGAAGACGGTCCGCATGCGCGGGTGGGTGCCCAGCGAATGATTGAGATGCATCGCCCCGCCGCCGGTCAGCATGAAGACCTGCTCGATGCCGTGGGCGGCCAGTGTGTCGGCCAGCCAGTGGGAAAGTTTCATTCCTGTCATGGGGTCCATCCGTTGGAAAGGGCGGTGCGGCGGATCGCCTCGTCGAGACCGACCGTGGGCGCGAGGCCCAGCGCGGTGCGGATCGCGACGGTCGAGGGGACGTAGCGGCCGGGATTCCAGCCCGGGTCCGGCCGGCCGAGAATCTCGACCTCGGGCGCGCCGAGCAGCGCGGCGGTGCGCCGGGCGAGATCGGCGATCGAGACGCCTTCTTCCGAGCCGACATTGAAGGTGGCGCCCGCTTCCCCGCGCAGGAACAGCGCCCAGAGCCAGTGCGCGAGGTCCGCCGCGTAGAGATAGGAGCGCACCGCCTGCCCCGCGCCTTCGACCCGGATCGGCCGCCCCGCCATCGCATCGCGGATGAAATTGCCGGCGGCGAAATGGATGTCGAGGCCGAGCAGCGGCCCGAGCAGCGCGAAGATGCGCGCCGTCACCACGTCCAGCCCGAATTGCGTGCCATGGATGGTGCAGAGCATCTCGGCGGCATGCTTGCCCGCGCCATAGGCCGAGCGCGGGTCGCGCGGGTCCGGCGCGCCGTGCCAGTCCTCGGGCACATGGGTCATGGCCGCGGGCTGGGCGCCATAGACCGCGCCGGAGCTGAGGAAGAAGAAGCGCCGCGCGCCCCGTTCCACCGCGAAATCCAGCGCGTTGCGCGTGCCGGTGACGATCGTGTCGAACATGCGGCGCGGGTCGCTCGCATTGAGCGCGGCGCTCGCGTCCGTCGCGGCATGGATGACATGGGTGAAGGCGCCCGGCGGCGGATCGAAGCGCAGCACGTCTCCCGCCACCAGATCGAACCGCGCGGCCAGATGCGGCGCGCGTGCGGCGAAGGCGGCGGGATCGCGGCTGAGCAGCGTCACCCGCGCGTCGATGTCCGCGCGCGCGAGCGCCTCGAGCATCCACCGGCCGATGAAGCCGGTGCCTCCGGTCATGAAGATGCGCGCGCCGGCAAGGCGCGGCCAGTCCGCCGCCAGCGCCGCGCTCACCGCCGCCATGTCCTGCGCGAAGATCATGCCGCCGCCAGCCCGAGCGAGGGCCGCCACAGGCGATGCGCCCGCACCACCCGCGCGATGCTGTCGAGCGAAAGCGCCCAGACGATCAGCACGATCAGCCCCGGTCGCAGGAAATGACCGAGCGCGAGGCCGAAGCTGGGGGTCACCGGACGGCCGCCCAGCCAGCTGTTCGCGCTGATCTCCAGTACGGTGGCGAGCGGCCAGTCCGCGACGATGCAGAGCAGATAGGTGCAGACCAGCGCGGTGATCGGCCCCGCCCCTTCCCAGCGCTCCAGCAGCACCGGGAAGAGCAGGAAGGCCATGGTGTAGCCGCCCGGCGACTGCGTCACCAGATAGGCGCCCAGCATGATGGTGGCGATGCGGAAGGCCGGCACCGCGCGCGGCTGGAGCCAGGCCGCCGCCAGCGCCGCCAGCGCGACGATCTGGCTGGCGCGGATCACCAGCGGGATCAGCCACTCGATCGTCTCGATGGTGCGCGAGGGCACGAACTGGAGCACCGAGATGGGCGCCTTGCGGACCATCAGCAGCGGCGCATAGCTGGTCGAATAATGGATCTCGTTCCAGATCTGCCCGCCCTGGAAGACAACCCAGTTGGCCGTGTTGGAGACCAGTTCGCCCGGCGACCCGCCGCCGATCCAGGCAAGCGTGGCGAGATAGAGGGCGATGGTGGCGATGCCGGCAAGCTCCAGCGCCCGCCACTCGCGCGTCACCGCCCGCGCCAGCGCGGGCAGCAGCAGATAGGGCTTGAAGTTGATCGTCGCCGCCACGGCGAGCGCCCGCCAGCGATCCGAGCGCAGCAGCGGTCCCTGCGCGAGAATGTAGCAGGGCAAGGCGGCGAGGATGAGATTGCCGCGCTCCAGCGTGAAGAGCAGCGGCAGGCCGAGCCCGAAGGCGATGGCGCGCACGGCCGCCGTGCGCGGATCGGCCCGGCGCAGGCTCAGCCAGACCAGCGCGACGTTCAGCAGGTAGAGGCCGACGATGACGCCGCGCGCGAACAGATCGCAATCGCGCGCATGGAAAGGCGAGGAGACATAGCAGCCCGGCAGGCCGAACAGGTCGAGAAAGACGAAGGAGAGCGGCGGATAGATGCTCCGCCACACGTCATAGGCGCCGGGATGCCGGGCCCAGTAGGCCGTGTTGAACCAGTCCATGAAGGTGTCGTTGGTGTCGAACACGAAAGGCTGGGGCAGATAGCCGGTCTCGCGGAACCACCAGGCGGTGTGCAGCACGCTGGCGACCACCGCCAGCATGAGCAGGATCTCGACCCGGGAGACGCCGCGCGCGCGCATGGCTCAGGGCGCCTGCACGAATGTCCGCGCCGCGGGCCGGGCGCGCGCGGGCGGGAAATTGATCCGCTCCTCCTCCAGCACCAGCGGCACGTTGCGGCCGCGCTCGGCCAGCATCCGCACCTGCTCGCCGATCAGGCCGAGGAAGAAGAAGAGGGTGCCGAACAGGAGGAGCAGCAGCGCCAGCCCCAGCAGCGGCCACACCGGCCCCGCCAGCAGCGCCGCCGGCACCGCGCCCAGCCCCAGCACAAGCGCGAGCAGCAGCAGCGCGCCGCCGAGAACGACCGGCAGGCGCAGCAGCGACTTGGCCGACCCCGCCACGCCCGAAAGCGCGAAGGCGAAGAGCGTGCCGATGCCGTTCTTGCTCTCCCCGGCCGCGCGCTGCGGCCGGTCGAACGGGATGAGCGCGAGACGGAAGCCGCTCTCGACCAGCATCCCCCGGAAGAAGGGCTCGGGCTCGTTCCATGCGGCGAGCGCATCCACCACGGCGCGGTCATACAGGCCGAAGCCGGTCGCGCCGGGAATGACGGGATAGTCGCCATGGCGGCGCAGGAAGGCATAGCCCGCGTCGCGCACCAGCGCCACGAGCAGCCCCGTGCGCTCGCTGCGCCGCTGGGCGAGCACGATCCGCGCGCCCGCGCGCCATTGTTCCACGAAGGCGCCGATCATCGCCGGCGGGTCCTGGAAATCGGCGCACATGCCGATGACCGCCCGTCCCTCGGCCTGATAGATGCCATAGGTCGGCGAGCGCATCTGGCCATAGTTGCGGTTGTTGAAGATCGCCCGGATGCGCGGATCGCCGGCGCACAGCGCGCGGATCAGGGACCGCGTGCGGTCGCTCGAGCCATTGTCGATGAGGATGATCTCATGGCTCGCGGCGTGGCGTTCGGCCTCGTCCGTCACCGCCGCGCAGATGGCCGCGACATTCGCCTCCTCATTGTAGCAGGGGATGACGATCGAAAGCTCGGGCATGTCCTCAGGCCGCGTCATCGCCCCGCCCCTGTCTCATGCCCTGTCCCCTGCCCAGTGCCCTGCCCTGTCCCCGTCGCCGACCCAGCCGCAGGTCGATGCCCGTCGCGGGCGCATAGACTTCCGTGAAGACCGCGCCCAGCAGGACGAGCAGCAGCAGCGCGACCGCCGGGATGTTGTACTTCCGGTCCGGATCGACATGCGGCGCCTCGATGACCTGCACGTCGGCATCCGTCTCGGCGGCGAGGGTCTGCACCGTCACTTCCTCGGACGAGCGCGCATAGACCTCGTAAAGCGCCTGGGCGAAGCGATAGTCGCGATAGAGATTGAGGTAGCGCCCCTGCACGTCCGACAGGCCGGCGACGTTCGGCCCGGCCGAGCCGACCTGCGGCTGCGCGCTGCTGTCGATCTGCGCGCGCAGCGCCGCGATCTCCGACTGGACGGCCTGCAGTTGCGGATTGTCCGGCCCCTGGAAGCGCTGCAGCGTCTCCAGCTCGACCAGCTTCGCCTGAAGCTGCGCCTGCAGCCCGGCGCGCAGCGACAACGCGCTGCCGAGCTGCGCCTCGGGCTCGGCGAGATTGTTGCTCCGGCGGAAATCGTTGAGCGCCTTTTCCGCCGTCGCCACGCGGTCGGACGCTTCCTTGAAGCGATCCAGCACCAGTTGCCGCTTGCGGGCAAGCTGCTCGCGGGAGAGCCGGCCCAGCCGGTCGCTGATCGCGCGCGCATAGGCCTGCGTCAGCGCCTGCGCCTGCGCGGGGTCATGCGTGCGGGTCTCGACCTCCACGATGCCGCCGGTCAGCGAATGGATGTCGACGCGGCGATCGAGCGCCATGCGCGCCTTGTCGAGCGTCGCATAGCCCGCCGGCCCGACCAGCTTGAGGCGCCGGATCACATCGTCCGTCACCTCGATGCCCCGCGCCACCGCGAGATAATAGTCTACGGGCTGCTTGCCGCCGCCGAGCAGCGCGGCGAAGCTGCCGAGCTGACCGCCGACCGCGTTCAGCGTCGTGTTGAGGCCCAGGCTGTTGCTGTCCTGCGGCACCAGCTTGGCCCGCGCCACATAGGGCCGCGGCACCACGCACAGGACCAGCAGCAGCAGCGCCAGCACGCCATAGGCGCGGCGGCGCGTCGCGGCATGGTTCCACCCGTGCGCCACCTGCCGGCAGATGCGGTCGATCCGGCTCAATCGAGCACCGCCTGGACCGAGGCCAGCCCGATGAGGCCGCCGAACAGGCTGCCGGTGATGTCGCGCAGCCGCGCCCAGAACTCGCCGCGATTGGCGTCGATCGGCACATAGATGAGATCGCCCGGCAGCGCCCGCTCGCGCAGCACGCGGCGGCCCTCGGCCAGCACGGTGCCATTGGCGCGCACCACGAAGATCTCGCCCTTGTCGCCCAGCTTCTGCACGCCGCCGGCCGCCTCGACTGCGTCGCCGATCGTCTGCCCCTCACGATAGGCGAAGGACGCCGGGCTCGGCACCGCGCCGAACACGCCGACCGTCACCGGACGCGGCGGCACATAGATGCTGTCGTTGTTCTCGACGATGAGGTCGGCGGGCAGCGTGGTGGCGGTCACCGGCAGGTCGAACACCAGCCGCCCGTCCGGCTGGCGCTGCCTGAGCTGGTTCACGATGGAGCGGATCAGCGTCATATTGTCGGCGCTGACCAGTTGCGCGCGATTGGCCGATGTGACCGGCTGGGCGCTCAGTTGCAATTCCAGGTCGCGGATCGCGCGATCGAAGCTGACGCGCTGCTGCTCGCGCACGCTGTCGCGGGTGATGACGCTGGCATAGGGGAAGGCCGCGCTGGTGAGCCCGCCCGCCTTCGCCAGCACATCGGCCATGCGCGTGCCCGGCGCGAAATAATAGCGCCCCGGCCGCGCCACCTCGCCGCTGATCGTGACCAGCACGGGCTGCTGCTCGACCGGCCGGGCGATGCCGACGCCGGAAAGCACGCGGATGACGTCGCCGCGCCGCACCTGCTGCGTGTGGACCTGCGCCGCGTCCACCTCATGCCAGCCCACGCCCGCCTGGCTGAGCGCATCGAGCACCATGACGCGGCGATCGTCCGCCACCGTGTTGACACCGCCGGCATAGAGCAGCGCCTGCTCGATCGTCTCGCCGGGCGCCACCTCGTAGATGCCCTGCTGGTTGACGCTGCCGATCACCGCCACCTGCGTGCCGGCCGGCGCGATGTAGATGACATCGCCGTTCTGGACGACCAGATCGCCGCTCTTGTCGCCCTTGAGCAGCAGGTCGTAGAGATCGAAGTCGGAGAGGAGCTGGCCGTTCCGGCGGAGCTGGATCGAGCGGAAGCTGCCGCCCGCCGAGGGTCCGCCCGCCGCCAGCACGGCATTGACCAGCGTCGAGAGGCTGGAGACCGTGTAGGAGCCCGGCTGGGCCGCGAAGCCGGTCACATAGACGGTGACGCCATGCAGCCGCGCGATGGAGACCTGCAGGTCGAAGCCGCGATACTGCCGCGAGACCTCGCGCGCGATCACGTCGTGCAGGTCGCGATAGGCGACGCCGCCGACCATGATGGAGCCGACGCGCGGCACGAAGACGCGGCCTTCATTGTCGACCTTGAGGCGCAGGTTCGCGGCCTGCACCGAGCCGGTGAGGCCAAGCTGCAGCTCGTCGCCCGGATTGATGCGATAATCCTGCGGGATGGTCGTCGTGGGCGGCGCCGTGAAATCCCGGCTGCCCGGGATGAGCAGGTCCGCGCCGAACCGCCGCAGCGGCACGCCCGCCACGCCCGAGACGAAGCGCTCATATTCGCTCGGCGGAGGTGGCGGCGGCCGCTCAGGTCCGCCCCGGGGGGCCGCGTCCGGCGCCTGCGCGCTGGCCGGAGCGCCCTGCCCGCCCTGCACGCCCTGTGCGGCCGCGGCGTCGGCCGGCACATCGATCACGGCCGGCTGATAGGGCGCGGGCTGGGCCGACGGCACGGCCACCTGGCTCGCCGCCGCGCCGCTCGCGCGCGCGTCGGCGCTGCCGGTCTGCTGCTGGTCGCCGGACGAGACCGGCGACAGGAGCTGCGCGGTCGAGAGCGCCGGGCAGGCCAGCGCGAGAAGGGCGGCGATCCGCCCGAGAACAGGGGGACGCATCATCATCAACATGCGAGCGAAGCTTCTCCATTGCGTGCGCCGACCAGTCCGGTCTCGGGGGCCAGCAGGATATCGGCGGCCCGCCGCCAGAGCCGGGCATCGGCCGCGGCGAGCAGTCCGTTGCGCCTGCCGACACGATAGGGCTCGCCCGCCCAGTCGGTCACCATGCCGCCCGCCTCGCCGAGGAACAGCGCGCCGGCGGCATGATCCCAGGGCAGCGTGCGCTGGAAGAGCGCGATGTCCTCGACGCCGAGCGCCAGCCGGGGATAGCTTTCCGCCGCGCAGCGCGGCACGGGAAGGACGGTCAGGTGCGGCGCCGCCCGCTCATGGACATGCGCGCGCCGGGCCGCATCGAGGAAATGCGTGCCGAGCGCCGCGACGGGCGGGGTCGCCCCGGTCGCGCGGGCTCGGACGGCGGCCCCGTCGCACGTCGCGCCGCCGCCCCGCTCCGCATGGCAGAGCCGGCCCGAAACCGGATCGAGCAGCCAGCCGGCCAGCGGCACGCCATCCTCGACCAGCGCGATCATCATGCCGAAGGGCGGCATGCCGGCCGCGAAATTGCCGGTGCCGTCGAGCGGATCGATCAGCCAGACCAGCCCGTCCCCGACAGCGTCGAGCAGCGCCGGATCGTCCGCCGCCGCTTCCTCGCCGACGATGCGGGCGCCCAGGCCGAGCGCATCGAGCCCGTCACGCAGGCGCCATTCCGCCTCCCGGTCCGCCACGGTCACGATCTCGCCCGGGCTCTTCTCCGCGATGTCGCCATGGGCGAGCGCCCGGTAGCGCGGCATCACCGCGCACCGGGCGACATCGCGCATCAGCGCGGCGACATGCGGACCGACGGACATGCGTTTCAGGCGGCCGCGAGACGCCCGCGCGCGGCCACGGCATTGCGCTTGCGCATCATCTGGATGCGCGGCAGGTCCTCGTCCGCGATGGTCGCATAATAAGCACGCTTGGCCTCCAGCCAGGCCAGCTCGAAGGCGACGGCATTGGCGATGCCAGCCTCGAAGTGGGCGCTTTCCGCGATCGCGCCGTCGAACACCACCTTGCGCGTCTCGAACCGGTCGAGCCGCACCCCGCGCACCTCGCGCAGGATCGGCATGGCGTCCACCGCGACAGAGCCGCCGACCACCAGTTCCAGATCATGCGCGGCGCAGGCGCGGGCGACGCTCATCACGGCATCGGTGATCGGGCGCTCGTTGATGGCGTCGCGGGGCAAGCCGCGCGAAAGCGTGAAGTCGACCCGGCCGAACACGATGCCGTCCAGCCCGGCCTGCGCCGCCGGCAGCATCTCGGGCAGGTTCCGCAGCGTCTCCTGCGTCTCCAGGTTGAACAGGAATTTCGTGTCCGTCCCGGTTCGCGGTCCATAGACCTTGGCGCGGGCATCCACGAACTTGGAGAGCGCATAGGGCGTCTCCACCATGGGCGCGATGACATAGTCGGCGCCGCGCAGCTTCGCGGCGTGGAGATCGGAGATCGCCTCGCAGCCGCCGATCTTCAGCGCCAGCCCGAGATCGGCCCGCCAGGTCAGCTCCAGCAGGCGAAGCAGTTCGTCCAGCCTTGTGCCCTCGGCCTCGAACTCGGCCTTGATCGCCACCACGCCGTAGCGGTCTCGCCCCTTTTTGAGCATGTCGAGCATCTGGCGTTCGGTTGGGTTCATCTTGGCCTCCTGAATTGCAAAGCGCCTGTTGACGATTGGCGAGACGGAGCCTGCCCGGCCGTCCCGCAAGGAAGCGGCCGACAAATATTTCGGACGAAACGATTACGGGACGAGCCGTGATGCTGCGTCCTCCCGGTTGTGAAGACCCTGGTTGCCTCGCGCCTGTCCCAGGTCATCTGCATGATGGCCGGCGTGGGGTCGCCCGTGCTCGCGGAATCTCCTGGCCTTCCCACCGGTCAGGACGAACGTTTCCGCGCCAGCATGATGGCCTGGACGGTAGATCCCCACCTGCCGTCCAGGCCAGTTCCGCCCGTTCCCCCGCGCCGCGCCGGGGCGATCGTGCCGCTCGTCTCCTCCCCCTTCGGCTATCGCCGCGATCCCATCAACGGCCGCGCGGCCATGCACAGCGGCATCGACATTCCCGGCCCGATCGGCACGCCGGTGCGGGCATCGGCGGCGGGCACGGTGCGCTTCGCGGGCGTGGCGGGCGGCTATGGCCGGATGATCGAGATCGATCATGGCGGCGGCATGGTGACGCGCTACGGCCATCTCTCCCGCGAGCTGGTCTCGCCCGGCGAGCGTGTCGCGCAGGGCGAGACGATCGGCCTCATGGGCTCGACCGGGCGATCGACGGGCAGCCATCTCCATTTCGAGGTGCGGATGAACGGCGCGCCCATGCCTCCGTCCGGCTACTTCCATGTTGACGCGGCCATTCCACCTCGGGCAGTGGAGCAGATGAGTCCGGCCCCCCATATTTCGGACTATGCACGTCGGCGCGCCGCGGCCGTGAAAGCCGGGGGCGCAGAGCCATGACCCCGGCCACGAACAGGATGCGGGCCGGGCACGTCGTGGCCTCTGCGCGTTCCCAGGCCGGTCGCGCCGATCGGTCACGGAATGGATCGCACAGGTTGAAGACCGAGCAAGACGAGGCATCCGGCCTGCAGAGGATCATCCTCACCGAGCGGTCGCGCCTGCTTCGCTTCCTGGCGGCGCGCGGCGCGGGCGACGAGGCGGAGGATGTGATGCAGGACCTCTGGCAGCGCGTGGCCGCCGCCACGACGCAGCCGGTCGCCGATCCGCTCTCCTATCTGTTCCGCGCCGCGGAAAACCTCATGCGCGACCGGCGCCGCTCCAGCATCAGCCGCGAGCGGCGCCATCAGGACTGGCACGACAGCGGCGACGGCAGCGAGGACCAGCCGCAGGGCGAGCGCATCCTGATCGCGCGCGAGCGGCTGCGCGAGGCGGAGACGGTGCTGGCGCAGCTCGGCCCCCGCGTCGATCATGTGTTCAGGCGTTACCGGCTGGAAGGCGTCGGCCAGCCCGTCATCGCGCAGGAACTTGGCATCAGCCTCAGTTCGGTGGAGAAGGATCTGCAGAAGGCCTATCGCGCGCTCGCGCAGCTCCGGGCGAAATTCGATGCGGAATGAGCAGGGGAGCTCCGTCTTGACAGGGTCATGGACATGAGCGGCAACAATGAGATGGAGGAAACCGCGCGGCTCTGGGTGATCCGCGTGCAGGACCCGTCCTTTCGCGGCTGGGAGGACTTCAACCTCTGGCTGGAGGCCGACCCCGCGCATCTCGCCTGCTACGAGCGCGCGCTTGCCGACGAGGCATGGGCGCGCGACCTCTTCGCCACGCCCGCGCCGCCGCTGCGCCTCGTGGAGACGCCGGCGCCCGACGCCGCGCCGCGCCGCCGCTGGCTCTGGCCGGGCGCGGCCGGCCTCGTCGCCGCCTCGCTCGCCCTGGTCGCAAGCTGGACCATGCTCGGCCATGGCGGCGAGCAGGACATCATGACCGGCCCCGGCGAACATCGCAGCATCACGCTGGCGGATGGATCGACAGTCATGCTCAACGGCGACACGAAGATCACCATCGACGCCGATGCGCCGCGCGAGATCAGGCTGGCGCGGGGCGAAGCCCTGTTCGCCGTGAAGCACGACGCCGCGCGGCCGTTCGTCGTCATCGCCAACGGCACGAAGCTGCTCGACGCCGGCACGGTCTTCAACGTGGTCGCCCAGAATGGCGCGATGCGCGTCGCGGTCGCGGAAGGCGCGGTGATCTACGCGCCGGGGCCCGGTCAGGTGCGGCTCAATCCCGGCGACGCGCTGGCGCTGGCGGCCAGCGGCCGGCGCCCCGCCCTCTCGCGCGTCAGCCCGCAGGCCGTCGGGAGCTGGCAGCAGCGCCAGCTCCTCTACGACAATGCGCCGCTCGACGAGATCGCGCAGGACCTGAGCCGCAATATCGGCCGGCCGATCCGCGCTGCCGACGGCGCCCGCGCCATGCGGTTCACCGGCACGCTCCTGCTGAGCGACACGCCGGAACAGACATTGCAGAGGGCCGGTCCGCTGCTCGGCGTGACATTCGAGACCAATGGTGATGCTTGGACAATGACGCCGGCGCATGTCATGTCGCAATAGCCTGATCTGCGCCACAGCCCTGCTGATCACTCCGCCGGTCTTCGCACGGGATTCGGCGGCGCGGATCGACATACCCGCGTCCCCGCTGGGCGACGCCATCCGGCTGCTCGGCCGGCAGAGCGGCGCGAGCGTGGGCTTTCGCGATCCCTCGCTGCGCGAGCTGCGCGTGCGTCCGGTGCGGGGCCAGCTCACGCCGGAGCAAGCGCTGCGGCGGATGCTGCGCGGGACGGGCGCGCGCATGCGCCGCGTCGCGCCGTCCACCTATCTGGTCGAGCGCGCGCCGACGCCGCCCGCCGTGCGCCATGCCCCCGCGCCGCCCCCGCCCACGGCCCCGCCGGAGGACACCGATCCCGAAGCCGCCATCGTCGTCACCGGCACGAAGCGCGATGTGCCGATCGGCTTCTATCCCGGCGGCGTGGAAATCGTGGACGGCGACAGCGTCTCGGTCGCGGATGCCGCGCGGGGCACGCAGGCGATCGAGGCGCGCGTCGCCAGCGTGAGTTCGACGCATCTGGGGCCGGGCCGCAACAAGCTGTTCATTCGCGGGATCGCGGATTCGAGCTTCGTGGGCCCGACCCAGGCGACGGTCGGCCAATATTGGGGCAACAGCCGCATCACCTACAGCGCGCCCGACCCGAGCCTGCGCCTGTACGACGTGGGCCGCATCGAGGTGCTCGAAGGACCGCAGGGCACGCTCTACGGCGCGGGATCGCTGGGCGGCGTCGTCCGCGTCGTGCCGCGCGCGCCTGATCTCTGGTCGACCGGCGGTTCCGCCTGGATCGGCGCACAGGCGATCCAGCACGGACAGCCCGGCATCGATGGCGGCGCCGTGCTCAATATCCCCATCGAGGAAGGCAAGCTGGGCCTGCGCGCGCTCGCCTTCGGCGCGATCGACGGCGGCTATATCGACGATGTGGGGCGCGGCCTCGACGACGTGAACCAGGTGCGCACCATCGGCGGCCGCGCGGCGCTGCGCTACGAGCCGGACAACCAGTGGTCGTTCATGCTGAGCGGCGTGGGCCAGCGCATCGACGGCGACGACAGCCAATATGCCGAGCGCGGGGGCGACGGCCTCACCCGCTCCAGCACCATGGCGCAGCCCTTCAGCAATGAATTCTGGCTCGCCGATCTCGTCGCGCGCCGGCACTGGAACGCGACCGAGCTGACCCTCTCGCTGGGCTATGCGCACCAGGACGTGTTCGAGCGGTTCGAAGGGCCCGCGCTGCCCGAGCCGCAGGATCCGGCCTTCGGCCCGGCGGCCACGGCGGCGCCGGCCGCCTATTCGCAGACCGAGCGCGTCTCCATGCTGACCGGCGAGGCCCGGCTGGCTCGTCACGGCGCGGACGGCACGGGCTGGCTCGTCGGCCTCAGCCTGCTGCACAATGCCTCGACCGTGAACCGGACGATGGAAGCGGACGGCGTCACCTCCCTGCTCACCGGCGTGCGCAACCAGGTGTCCGAGGCGACGCTTTATGGCGAGGCCGGCGTCTCCCCGGTGCGCGACGTGGTGGTCACCTTCGGCGGGCGCCTCGCCTATTCCGAATTGTCCGGCCTCTCGCAGGACGTGGTGCGGACGCTCGCGCTGCGCTACGATCCGCAGGCCGAGACGACGCGCGCGGAGACGCGGTTCCTGCCCTCCGTCGGCGTCGCCTACCATCCCGACCGCCGGCTCACCCTCTTCGCGCGCTATCAGCAGGGCTTCCGCCCCGGCGGCATCGCCGTGCGGCGCGATTTCATCCAGCGCTTCGAGGGCGACCGGCTGTACACGACCGAGGCGGGCCTGCGCTTCAGCACCACGGATCTCGATCTCTCGACGAGCCTCGCCTGGACGCGCTGGAACGACATCCAGGCCGATCTGATCGATGGCTTCGGCTTTCCGACCACGTCCAACATCGGCGATGGCCGCGTCCTCTCGGTCGGCTTCTCGGGCGCTTGGCGGCCGGTGCGCGGCCTGGAGCTGGAAGCCGCGCTCTATCTCAACGACAGCAAGGTGACGTCGTTCGTCTGGGTGCTGCAATTGCCCGACACGGTGTTCGAGAATGCGGCCATCGGCTCGGGGTCCGGCGCGCAGGCGAACCGTCTCCCCAATGTGGCGGACGCGAGCGGCCGGCTGGGGATCAGCTACAGTCTGGGGCTGACGCAGACGGTCGACATGCTGGTGCGCGGCTATGCCCGCTATGTCGGCAAGTCGACGCTGGGCGTGGGGCCCATTCTCGGCCAGTTGCAGGGCGACTATGTGGACAGCGGGGTGGAAGTGCGCGTGGGCGACGACCGGCGCAGCCTCAGCCTCTCGGTCACCAACCTGCTGGATTCGCGGGGTAATCGCTTCGCCTTCGGATCACCCTTCCTGCTGCAGAACGGCAACCAGATCACGCCGCTGCAGCCGCGCAGCGTCCGGCTCGGCTTCGAACTCGCCTTCTGAACCTGAATGCAGCGCCCCCGGCGGGGGGGGGCCGGCGACGGCGCAAGGGAACGCCGCCGCCGCAAGACGCGCGCGCTCACTCGTAGCGCAGCGCCTTGATGGGATTGGTGCGCGCGACCCGCACCGCATGGGCGGAGATGGTCGCGACGGCAATGGCGAGCGCGAGCAGCCCCGCCGCCAGGAAGGGCGCCGGCCCCAGCGGCATGCGGGCGTCGAACTGGTTGAGCCAGTCGCGCATCGCCCACCAGGCGATCGGCCAGGCGATGAGGTTGGCGATCACCACCGGCCGCGTGAACTGCCAGACGAGCAGCCGCACGATGTCCCATGTCCGCGCGCCCAGCACCTTGCGGATGCCGATCTCCTTGGTGCGCCGCTCCGCCGTGAAGGCGGCGAGGCCGAACAGGCCGAGACAGCCGATCACCACCGCGAGCAGCGCGAAGACGCCGAACATCTCCGCCCGCGCATCGATGCGCTGATAGGTCCGCGCCATGATCTGGTCGCTGAACTCGGCTTGGAAGGGCACGTCCGGCGCGAAGCTGCGCCACACCCGCTCCACGCCCGCGCGCACCTGCGCCGGATTGCCGTGGTAGCGCACGTCGAGCCAGTCGGTATTGCTGGTGTTGAAGGAGAACATGATCGGCTCGATCGGGGTGCGGACGGACCGGAAGCGGGAATCCGCCACCACGCCGATGATCGTCAGCTTCATGATGCCGCCATTTTCCGGCCCGATGTCATAGTTCAGCACCTTGCCGACGGCATCCTGCGGGCTCGCGAAGCCCAGCCGGTGCACGCCGGCTTCATTGATGACGATATTGGCGCCGCGCGCGGTCAATGCCCGCAACGCGATCGAATCGGGTGTACCCGTCGGCGTGGTCGCGTCGTCCATCGGGCGGTTCTTGTCGAAGATGCGGCCCGCGACGGTCCGGATGCCCATGGTCGGGAAATAATCGGCATCGACCGCATAGGTGCCGATGTCGACCGGCTCCGGCCGCCCTGGGACGCCCACGCCCGAGCTGGACGTGCTGCCGGTATTGACGCCGATGCCGGTGCGTGCCGCGGCGTCGACGCCGGGCACTTTCAGGATCTGCTGGATCAGCGCCTCCTGCCGCCCTTCCAGGCTGCGCGCGCCGATCCCGTCGACCTGCAGCAGGCCGTCCCGCTTGAAGCCGGGATCGAGCGAGCGGGCATAGAGGGTCTGGCCATAGACGATCGCCGTGCAGGCCATGAGGCCGATCGACACCGCGAACTGGATCACCACCAGCGCGCTGCGCAGTCGGCCTGACCCTTCCGCCTCGGAGGCCGACTTGTTGGCCTTGAGCACGCGCGCGGGCTGGAAGCGCGAAAGATAGAAGCCGGGATAGAGCCCGCCCGCCGCGCCGACCAGCAGCACGAGGGCCAGGATGGGCAGCAGCAGGCCGCCATGCCCGAAATAGCGCACCGAAATATCGGCATCCAGGAAATGCGCGAACCACGGCACCGCAATCTCGGCCAGCGCCAGCGCCACCAGCATGGCGATGGCGGTGAGCAGGATGGATTCGCCGAGGAACTGCACGATGAGTTGGCCCCGCGTAGCGCCCAGCACCTTGCGCAGCGCCACTTCCCGCGCCCGCTGCCCGGCGCGCGCGGTGGCGAGATTGGTGAAGTTCATGCAGGCCATGGCCAGGATGAGCAGCGCGACCACGCCGAAGGTGATGATCGAGCTCCTGTCATTGCCCGCCGTCATGGACGAACCCTGCGCCTTGCCGAGATGGACGTCGCGGACATTCACCAGCGCATAGCTGCGTCCATCGCCCGGATTGGTCACCTGCCCGTTGGTGGTCTCGTCGGGGATGTTGCGCTTCTTCCAGGCATCGAACTGGCCGTTGATGGCGGCCACGTCGACACCGGGCCGCAGCTTCACATAGACCCAGCCGGCGGTCCATCCCCACTGGGTGAGGAACTGCTCGTTATGGCCCTGCGCATAAAGGCTCGGGAAATCCGCATGCAGCAGCATGCCGAAGGCCATGTGCGTGTTTTTGGGCAAGTCCCTGAACACGCCGGTGATGCGATAATCCGCCTTTGCCCCCATGATGATGACAGTGAGCGTGCGTCCCACGATATTGGTGGTGCCAAAAAGGCGCATCGCCTGCTTCTCGCTCAGGATCGCCGTGCCGGGACTTGCGAGCGACTGGTCATTGCCGCGCAGCATGGGCAGCGGCACCACGTTCAGGAACGGGCTGTCGACCAGAAAGGCGTCCTCCGGCGAATAGGCCTGCCCGTCCTTGAGCACCGTGACGGCGACACCGCCGCCGACATAGGTCGCCGCCTCGATCTGCGGGAAGTCCTTGAGCAGCGCCGCCTTGGTCACATAGGGCGCGCCCTGATTGTCGAACCGGTCCGAAGAATTCTTGCTCTGGTAATAGACCTGGAGCTGATAGACCCGGTCATTGTCCGGCAGCCAGTCGTCATAGCTGCGCTCATAGCGGACATAGAGCAGGATCATCAGGCAGGCGGCAATGCCCACCGCCAGCCCGAAGATGTTGATGAAGGCATAGACCCGGTTCTTCGCGAGCGACCGCAGGCCGACCATCAGATAGTTGCGCCACATGGGCTTTCCTTTCCCTGTACCGAGGTTCAGGCCGCGCGCCGGCGTTCCTGGAGGATGCGGCCGTCCAGCATGTTGACGATGCGGCCGGCATAATCGGCATGGGAGGGCGAGTGGGTGACCATGACGATGGTCGAGCCTTCCGCGTTGAGCTGCTGGATCATGCGCATCACTTCCTCGCCATGCTGGGTGTCGAGATTGCCGGTCGGCTCGTCCGCGAGGATCAGCTTGGGCTCGGCGACGAGCGCGCGGGCGACCGCGACGCGCTGCTGCTGGCCGCCGGAAAGCTGGCTCGGGAGATGCTTGGCGCGGTGGGCGATGCCGACCCGGTCCATCACCGCATCGGCACGGGCGCGGCGCTCGGAGGGCGCCACCTTGTGATAGAGCAGGGCCAGCTCGACATTGTCGCGGACCGACAGTTCGTCGACCAGATTGAAGCTCTGGAAGATGAAGCCGATATTCGCCTTGCGCACGTCCGCCAGCTTCGCTTCGGAGAGGCCCGCCACTTCCTGCCCGTCGAACAGGTAGGACCCGCTGGTCGGGCTGTCGAGCATCCCGATCATGTTGAGCAGGGTCGACTTGCCGCAGCCCGAGGGGCCCATGATCGCCACGAACTCGCCTTGCGCGATGTCGAGATCGATGGAGTCCAGCGCGGTCGTCTGGACCGTGTCGGTGCGATAGACGCGGGAGAGATCACGCATGCGCAACATGTTGTTTTCCTTTCTGCTGGCCCGTTCAGTTTGCGAGGTCGAGGCGGTCCTTGTCGGTATAGCCGGTATAGGGTGAGGTGATGACGCGCTCGCCGGGGCTGAGCCCGTCCAGCACTTCGATGAAATCGCTGTTGCGCCGCCCGAGGCGGACATTGCGGCGGATGGCGCTCCTGCCGCCCGGCGCGACCACGAACACCCAGGCGCCCTGCGTGTCGTTGTAGAAGCCGCCATTGGGCAGAAGCAGCGCCGGGGTGGGATCGGAGAGCGTCAGGCGCGCCTGCAGGCTCTGCCCGCGCTGGATCTGCGCCGGCTCCTCGCCGATGAACTGCAGGTCCACCTGGAACTGGCCGTTCTGCACCTGCGGATAGATCTTGGTCACGCGCGCGGCATAATGCTTGCCGTTCCAGTCGATGCCGGCGCGCTGGCCGATGGCGATGCGGCCCAGATAATATTCGTCCACGCCGGCCTGCAACTTGTTGTGACCGGGCGAATCGATCTGGCCGATCCGCTCGCCGCGCTGGAGCGACTGGCCGACCTGGATGTTGAAGCCCGAAAGCTGGCCGGCGACCGGCGCGCGCAGATTGAGCGCCTCCAGGTTCATATGCGCGAGCTGCAGGCTCGATTGCAGCGAGTCGACGGATTCGCGAAGCTGCGCGAGCTGGCGCCCCTGCATCTGGCTGTTGGACTGCTGCGTGCGGCGCAGCACCTCGGCGCGGCGCACCTCGAAATCATACTGGTCCTTCGTGTCCGCGAACTGGCGGCCCGAGACGAAGCCCTGCGCGGCCAGCGGCGCCTCCAGATCGCGCTGGCGCTTGGCCTTCTCGAGCGCGAGACGGGATTCGAGCACGGCGCGCTCGTCGGTGAGCTGGGTCTGGGAGAGCGCCAGTTCCTGGCTGCGCATCGCGTTGATCTGCTGCTCCACCTCGGCCTGGTCGCGCAGGGTGGAGAGCTGAAGGTCGGCATTGGAGAGGACGGCGATGAGCTGGCCTTTCACGACCGTGGCGCCGTCCTCGACCAGCATCTTCTCCACCCGGCCGCCCTCGACCGAGTCGATATAGACGGTGAGCAGCGGCGTGACCCTGGCGCGCAGCGGGATGAAATCGTCATAGGTGCCGCGCCGCACTTCGGAAATGGAGAGTTGCGCGTTCTGCACCGTCTGGCTCGAGCTGCTCGGCGCGAACCACCAGAAGCCGAAGGCGAGCAGCATCAACGCGAGCGCGCCCGCCGCCCATTTGAGCCGGGCGGGGAAGCGCCGGGTCTCGACGACCTGATCCATGCCGGTGCCGCTGACCGCCCGCGCCGGCGCTTCCTCCGATTTCATCCGCACGATGCTCATGCCCCGCTCTTCGCAATCTTCATGCCATTCGCCCGCCGGCGCCGATCGCCCGGCGAGTCATGAACGGGAGCCCCAGCCACTGTCCGATTTCGGACGGTCATGTTCGAAATCGAACGCCAGGCGCAGCAGCGCGAGTGTGAGCACGACATGGGTGCGATCCTGCCCGACGCTGAGGTCCAGCCCGACCGGATGGGCGTCGCCGGTCGCGCGCAACCCCGCGAAAAGCAGGGCCAGCACCGCCATCAGGGCGATCAGGCGCCGTTTCTTCTCCATCGGGCCACTCCTTTCGGCATGCCAGTTGCGATGCCTTTCCATCAGCATGAGCCGTGCCAGATCGAATTTCCCGCGCAATTCCGCGACATGGTTCATCTGGCACGCATTTTGATTGTCCGGATTCGCACACTCGCCCTATGGGAGCGGACAGATGGAGAGCCGGACCGAATTCGATCTGTGCATCGTCGTGGACGATGACGAGGACATCCTCATGGCCGCGCGGCTGCTCCTGCGCAGCCTGTTCGCGGAGGTCGTCACCGTCCGCTCGCCGCAGGAAGCCATGCCGCTGCTCGCGCGCAGGCCCGAGGTGGTGCTGCTCGACGCCAATTTCGCGCGCGGCGCGACCGATGCGGCCGAGGGACTGGCCTGGCTCGAGAAGATGCTGCTCGCCGATCCCGATCTGGTGGTGGTGATGATCACGGCCCATGCCGGCGTGCAGATCGCCGTCGCGGCGATGAAGCGAGGCGCGACCGATTTCGTCTCCAAGCCCTGGGCCAATGAGCGGCTGCTGGCCACGGTGCGCACGGCCGCCATGCTCCGCCGCTCCCGCTCGGCCGTCACCACCGAGCGCGCCAAGGTCGCCACCGTCGCGAATCCCGGCAGCGGCGAGACGCCCCTGCTCGGCGACGCGCCCGCCATGGGGCGCGTCCACAGCCTGATCGCGCGCGCGGGGCCGACCGATGCCAATGTGCTCATCCTGGGCGAGAACGGCACGGGCAAGGAACTGGTCGCCCGCGCCCTGCATCAGGCCTCGCGGCGCGCCGAGCGGGCGATGGTCACGGTCGATCTCGGCGCCATTTCCGAGGAGCTGATCGATTCGGAGCTGTTCGGCCATGTGAAAGGCGCCTTCACCGATGCGCGCGCGGACCGGGTGGGCCGGATCGAGGCGGCCGACAGCGGCACGCTGTTCCTGGACGAGATCGGCAATCTTCCCCTGCACCTGCAGCCCAAGCTGCTCACCGCGCTCGAACAGCGCAAGGTGACGCCGGTCGGCGCCAACAAGCCCGTGCCGGTCGACATCCGCGTCATCGCCGCCACCAACATGAGCCGCGAGCGCCTGCATGACGAGCGGCATTTCCGCGAGGACCTGCTGTTCCGCCTCAACACCGTCGAGATCGAGCTGCCGCCCCTGCGCGAGCGGCGGGAGGACATCCCCCTGCTCGTCGACCATTTCCTTTCCCTCTACGCGCGGCGCTACGGCCGGCCCAGGCCCCGCCTCGCCGATGCCGCGCTCGACGTGCTGACCGCGCATGACTGGCCGGGCAATGTCCGCGCCCTGCGCCACGCCGTCGAGCGCGCGCTGATCCTCTCGAACGGGGACGTGCTCCAGCCCGGGGATTTCCCGCTCTCCGCCGGCGCGCCACGCGGAACGGTGCGGGCGCCGGACGCCGGCATGGCGAGCAACGACCTCAATCTCGACCGCGCCGAGAAGCGCATGGTCGAGGAAGCGCTGCGCAGGCATGGCTATAATATCTCGCTGGCGGCGAGCGAACTGGGTCTCTCCCGCGCGGCGCTCTACCGGCGCATGGAAAAGCATGGGCTCTGAGCATCGCTTCACGCTGGTGCTCGCCGGCTGGGTGCTCATGCTGGCGGCGGCGCTGGCGGTCGGGATCGCCGCGTTCATGGCGCCGGGGCTCGATGCGGTGCGCATCGTCGCCATGCTCGCGGTCGCGGGCGCTCTCGCGGGCCTTTGGACCCATGTCCGCCGCACCAACCGCATGATCGCCCGCTTCGTCGAGGCGCTGCGCTTCGGGGACAGCGCCGCGCGGTTCGGCGCCGAACAGGGCGCCGGCTTCGGCGCGCTGGGAGAGGCGCTCGACGCCGCCATGGCCCGCGCCAACGAACGCCAAGCGGCAATGGCGGGGGAGCTGCGCTTCCATGAGGCGCTGGTCGACGACATGCCGGTGGCGCTGCTCACCATCGATGCCGACGGGCAGGTGACGCCCGCCAACAAGGCCGCGCGCCGCCTGTTCCGCGATGTCGCCGGCACCCATGCCGAGGATTATGTCGCCTATAGCGCGACGCTCGCCCGCCATCTCGGCGAGGGCGGCCCGGCCGAGGCCATGCTGCTGCTCGCGCTGGACGGGATGCCGCAGAATGTGCTGGTCCGGCAGGCCAGCCTCGACCGGCTCGGGCGGCGCACCAGCGTCGTCACCGTGCAGCCCGTGCAGGGCATGCTGAACGCCGTGGAAGCCGCCGCCCAGACCGATCTTGTGCGCGTGCTGACGCATGAGATCCTCAATTCGCTGACGCCCGTCACGTCGCTTGCCGAGACGGCGGCGGACCTGCTCCAGACGCCCGACCTCGCCGCCGAGCCGCGCGTGGCGGATGCACGCGCGGCGGTGATGGCGCTCGCCCGCCGCGCCTCGGGCCTGACGCATTTCATCGAGGCCTATCGCGCCGTCGCCCGGCAGCCCGACGTGCGGCGGCAGCGCTTCCTCGCCGAGCCATGGGTGGCCGATCTCGTCCATCTCTTCAGCGCCGAGGGATCGGGCGTCGACATCGCTCTTGCGGTGACGCCCGGCGATCTCTCGCTCGATGCCGACCCGGACCTGCTTGCCCAGGTGGTCATCAACCTGATGCGCAATGCCCGGCAGGCTATGGAGGGCCATACCGACACGCCCCGGATCATGCTGCGCCTGCGCGCTTATGGACAGGCCGTGCTGATCGAGGTGGAGGATAATGGCCCCGGCGTGCCGCCCGGGCTGCGGCAGGACATCTTCCTGCCCTTCTTCACCACCCGGCCCAACGGCACCGGCGTCGGCCTCAACCTCGCCCGCCAGATCGCCATCGCCCATGGCGGCACGATCGAGGTGAAGGATGGCGCGGATGGCGGCGCGCTGATCCGCCTCGCGCTGCCACGGGGCTGAGCCCCTTCAGCCCACCCGTGCTCCTGTGCAGGCAGGCGCCCAGGGCGCAAGGGTACTGCGACTGGGCCCTGGGCTCCTGCTTTCGCAGAAGCACCATATTCCCTCAACCTCCATTCCCTCAATAAGCCAGCGCGCAGCCGTCCGCGCGCATCTCGCTGGCGGCCGCATAGACGCGCGTGTCGCCGTCCATGCGATGCTCGACGCATTCGTAGCGACCGAAGCCCCCGTCGCTCTCCCCGATCGTCCAGCCGATCTCGGCGAGGCGCCGGCGTGTCGCCTCGGGCACGCCGCTTTCCAGCCGCAGCAGGCCATTGGGGCCCAGCCCCGGCGCATCCTCGCCCATCGATTCCGACGAGCCCTCATGATGCCAGCGCGGCGAATCCCCGGCCGCCTGAATCTCCAGCCCATAGTCGACGCGATTGACGATGATCTGCGTCTGGCCCTGCGGCTGCATGTCGCCGCCCATCACGCCGAAGCTCATCCAGGGATCGCCGCCGCGCGTCGCGAAACCGGGAATGATGGTCTGGAACGGCCGCTTGCCCGGCGCATAGATGTTGGGATGCCCGTCCCGCAGGCTGAAAAGCTGCCCGCGATCCTGGAACATGAAGCCGAGCCCGTCCGCCACCAGACCCGAGCCCATGCCCCGGAAATTGGACTGGATCATCGAGACCATCAGGCCCGATGAGTCCGCGCAGGAGAAATAGGTGGTGTCGCCATGGCTGGGTGCCTGCCCGGGATGGACCGGCGTCAGGATGCGGTCCGGCCGGATGAGGGCGGCGCGCCGGGCGGCATAATCCTTGGAGATCAGCCACTCGACCGGCACCTGCGCGAAATGCGGGTCGGCATAGTAGCGCGCGCGGTCCTCATAGGCGAGGCGCTTGGCCTCGGCCTGCAGATGGATGGAGAGCGGCGACTGGAAGCCGGCGCCCGCAAGGTCGAAATGCTCGAGGATGTTGAGCATCTGCAGCGTCGCGATGCCCTGCGTGTTGGCGCCGAGCGCATGAACGGTGGCGCCGCGATAATCGGTCTGGCTGGGCTCGATCCATTCGCTGTGATGCGCGGCGAGGTCCGCCTTGCGCAGCCAGCCGCCGATCCGCCGGAAATAGGCGTCGATCCGGTCCGCGATCTCGCCTTCGTAGAAGACGTCGCGCCCGCCCGCCGCGATCGCCCGGTAGGTGCGCGCCAGATCGGGATTGCGGAAGACCTGCCCGGCGGCGGGGCCCTTCCCGTCCGCCATGCCCCAGGTGCGCAGCGCGTTCCGCGTCTCCTCGATGCCGTTGCCGGGCCGGGCGAACAGCGCCATGGAGCGGCGGATATAATAGGCGATGATGTCCGGCACCGGCGCGCCCTGCTCGGCATGGGCGATGGCCGGCTCGAACAGGCTGGCCCAGGGCAGCTTGCCGTAGCGCTGGTGCATCGTCCACCACCCGTCCAGCGCGCCGGGGACCGAGACCGTCACCGCGCCATGGCTCGGCAGCGCGCCGCCCTTCGCCCTCCCGCGCGCCGTCTCCAGCGAGAGGCCGCGCGGCGAGGCGCCCGAGCCGGCCAGCCCGACCACCTGCTTCCGCGCGGGGTCCCAGATCATCGCATAGACATCGCCGCCGATGCCCGAGGAGGTGGGCTCCAGCAGGCCGAGACAGGCATTGATCGCGATCGCCGCGTCGATCGCCGATCCGCCGCGCTTCAGCATCTCGATACCCGCCAGCGTGGCCAGCGGATGCGCCGTCCCCGCCGCGCCGTTGAGACCATAGACCGCCGTGCGCGACGCGAAGCTGGCGCCGACCGGGCGATCCCCGGCATGGACGTCCGGCCGCGCGAACCGATCCGCCCCCGCTGTCCAGCCGCCGGGCGGGGGCGCGGCATCGCCACCCGCCCCGCCGCCGTCCTGCCGGGCAAGCGCGATCGAGGGCGCCAGCGCGGCGGCGGGCAGCGTGGCGATGAAGGTGCGGCGGCGCATGGCGAAGTCTCCTCCCGTTTTCAGCGCCATCCTCTTCGTTCATCGGCAAGGCGGCAACCCTTATGTGACATGCGCCGCCGCCACGCGCCCGCGCAGCCAGTCCCCCAAAGGGGCGACAATGGGCCGTCCATCCGGCGGCGGGACGAAGATCATCCTCTCCGCGATTGAGCCGGGCGCGACGATCGGGTAGCTCTGAGCGACGGATGGTTTGGAAGGAAGTCTGTTGCACCGGATTCTGATCGCGCCCGTCGTGGCGATCGGCCTGGCCTTGTCGGCGCCGGCCCATGCGGGCGAAACGCCGCTCTACCAGCCGACGCCGGACTGGGTCGTGCCCGCGCAGTTGCCCGCGAATGTCGCGTCGCTGCCGGCCGGCGCGCCCGCGACGCTGATCTTCGACGCGCAGCAGCGCATCGCCCAGGGCGCCTTGTGGAACTATCTCGACACGGCGCAGCGCATCGTCTCCTCCGAGATGCTGAACCAGATGGCGACGCTCACCATCCCCTGGCTGCCGGACAAGGGCGATCTCATCATCCATGAGCTGGCGATCATCCGCGACGGCGAGAAGATCGACCTGCTCGCCGGCGGCAAGACCTTCACCGTGCTGCGCCGCGAGCAGTCGCTCGAGCAGCGCGAGCTCAACGGCCAGCTCACCGCGACCATGAATGTCGAGGGCCTGCGCGTGGGCGACATCTTGCGCGTGCGCTTCTCCACCACCTCGCGCGATGCCGCGCTGGACGGGCGCGTGCAGATGCTCATGCCGATCATCACCGCGCCGGTCGCGGTCGGGCAGGGCCGGCTGCGCACGCTGTGGTCCAATGACAGCGACGCGCACTGGAAGATCCTCATGCCGGGCGTCGAGGCGCATCCCGTGCGCAAGGGCGACTTCACCGAGCTGACCATCGACCTTCCCGCCGCCAAGCCGCCGGAGATGCCGGACGACGCGCCCGGCCGCTTCCGGCCCGCGCCCGTGCTGGAAGTCGCGACCTTCCGCGACTGGGCGGACGTCTCGCGCACCATGGCCAGATTGTTCGCCACCGATGGTCTGATCGCCCCGGGCAGTCCGCTCGCCGCCGAGATGGACACCATCATGCGCACGCAATCCACTCCGATCGCGCGCGCGCAGGCCGCGCTGCGGCTGGTGCAGGACAAGATCCGCTATCTCGCCGTGCAGATGGACGGCGGCAATTATGTCCCCCAGACCCCCGAGCAGACCTGGACGCTGCGCTATGGCGACTGCAAGGCCAAGACGCTGATGCTGCTCGCGCTGCTGCGCGGCATGGGCATCGAGGCGGAGGCGGTCGTCGCCAACACCCAGCTCGGCGATCTGGTCGTCAACCGCCTGCCGAGCGCGGGCGCGTTCAACCATGTGCTCGTCCATGCGACGATCGACGGCCGCTCGCTCTGGCTCGACGGCACGGGCCTCGGCGCGCGGATCGAGGACATCTACGATACGCCGGCCTTCGGCAATGTGCTGCCGCTGCGCCCGGAAGGCGCGGAACTCCTGCGCATCGCGCCGCATGCCGATGGCCGCCCCTCGCTCGATCTCACGCTGGACGTGGACGAGAGCAGCAGCGTCGACGTGCCCAGCGTGTTCGACCTGACGCTGGTGCTGCGCGGCGGCACGGCCATGCAGCTCAACCTCCTGCGCAACCAGCTCGACGCGGCCCGCCAGCAGGAGCTGTTCGCCACCTTCCTCAGCCGGGTCGTGGGCGATTCGCAATTCGGCGCCATCCAGGTCGAGTCGGACGACAAGGCCGCGCTGGTCACCTTCAGGGCGCGCGGGCTCAGCAACTCGGCCTGGCGCTGGGACGACCGCGCGATGAAGCGGCCGCTCGACCGCTGGCTCGGCAGCATGGACTTCAACCCGGACCGCGCCCGCGCGGCCTGGACCGCCATTCCGGTCGCCACGCCCGCGCCCGAGGGCCGGCACGTCCGCATGCGGCTGCGCCTGCCCGACGGCGGCAAAGGCTTCCGCATCGATGGCGAGCCGCGGCTCGACCAGACCATCGCCGGCTTCGCCTTCAACCGCAGCGTGACGCTGGCGGACGGCTATGTGACGTTCGACGAGCGGATCGATTCGACCGGCGCGGAAATCCCCACCGCGCAGATCGGCACCGAGCGCGACCGGCTGCAGACCGCCCGCGCCCGCGCGCCGCGCCTCATCGCCCCGGCCGACACGCTGCGCCGCTGGGACCTCTCGGGCCGCGATCCGCGCGGCGGCGACCAGATCGCGCAGGCGGAGGCCGTGCTGACCGAGGCCATCGCGCGCGATCCCGCCAAGGTCCAGCCCTATCAGGTCCGCGCCGGCATGCGCCGCGCGATCGGCGACAGCCGCGGCGCGCTGGCCGATCTCGACAAGGCGATCTCGATCGAACCCGGCGTGGAGCTCTATCTGCTGCGCTCGGCCGTGCGGGACGACCAGGGCGATCTGCCCGCGGCCCTCGCCGATGCCGAGGCGGCGCGCCAGCTCGATCCGTCCGAACCCGCGGCCATTGCCCGCGTGGCGGAACTCAAGGCCGAGAGCAGCGACCTGCCCGGCGCGCTGGCCCTGCTCGACGAGCGCATCGACCTGGGCGGCGAGACCCGCGACACCTATCGCCAGGTCAAGGCCGACCTGCTCGGCCGGTTCGGCGACGCGGGCGAGGCGCTCGCGCTGGTCGAGCGCATGATCGAGGACAAGCCCGGCACGCCCGCGCTGCTCAACATGCGCTGCTGGATCAAGGGCACCCGCGAGGTCGATCTCGACACCGCCGCGCGGGACTGCACCTCCGCCCTCGAACTCAGCAACAATCCCTATCCCATCCTCGACAGCCGGGCGATGGTCGCCTTCCGCCAGGGCAAATATGACGACGCGATGCGCGATCTCGACGCGGTGCTCAACGCCGTGCCCAACATGGCGGCGAGCCGCTATCTGCGCGGCATCGTGCTCGCCCGGCTCGACCGGCGCGCCGAGAGCCAGGCCGATCTCGCCATCGCCCGCCGGCTGGAGCCGCGCATCGACGTGGAATATGGGCGCTTCGGGATCAAGCCATAGGCAGCCTCTCGGGTTCGTCCGACGTGTGATCGTGCGGTGAGGATCGCGAGGCGTCCGGCGGAAGAACCGAGAGTCGATCCGCGTCAAACGGCATAAGTGCTCCTGCGAAAGCAGGAGCCCAGGGCCCAGCCGAAGCGCCCTTGCGCCCTGGGCTCCTGCTTTCGCAGGAGCACAAGCCGGGTCTGTCTGAAACGAACGGCCCTCAAGTGCGTCCTGCCCGTTCGCCCTGAGCGTGTCGAAGGGCCGACCTTTTCTTGCAGGACTGTGCGAAAAGGAAGAGCCGTTCCCTTCGATTACCTGCCTGCAGCCGTTGGTCGGGACATGCTTCGACACGCCCGGGGCAAACCCGTCAACCTGGTCGGGACAGGCCCCAGCCGCCCCGGCGCGCCTGCCTTCGCAGGACACCGGTCCTTGCCGGCGTGGCAGACCCATCCGGTAACGCCCGGGCGGCCACGCTCCCCGGCGCGCGACCCCTTCAGGCGCGGACCATCAGGCTTTCGACGAGGCCTTCGAACAGTCGGCGGCCGTCCGTGCCGCCATGGGCGGGTTCGATCATCCGCTCGGGATGCGGCATCATGCCAAGCACATTGCCGCTGTCGTTGAGAATGCCGGCGATGTCGCGGGCCGAGCCGTTGACGGCCTCGGCATAGCGGAACGCCACGCGCCCCTCCCCTTCCAGCCGGTCCAGCGTCGCCTCGTCAGCGACATAATTGCCGTCATGATGGGCGACCGGGATGCGCAGCGCCTCGCCCGCGGCATAGCGGCTCGTGAAGGCGCTCTGGCTGCTGCCCACGGTGAGCGCCACGTCGCGGCAGACAAAATGGATGCCGGCATTGCGCATGAGCGCGCCGGGCAGCAGGCCGGCCTCGGTCAGCACCTGGAAGCCGTTGCAGATGCCCAGCACATAGGTGCCGCGCGCCGCCGCCGCCGCGACCGCCCGCATCACCGGCGAGCGCGCCGCCATGGCGCCCGAGCGCAGATAGTCGCCATAGGAAAAGCCGCCCGGCACGCCGATCAGGTCCAGCCCCTCGGGCAGTTCGCTTTCGCCGTGCCAGACCATGGCGGGCGTCTCTCCGCTCACCTGCTCCAGCGCGACGGCGAGATCGCGATCGCAGTTCGATCCGGGAAAGACGATGACGGCGCTCTTCATCGCGAAGACTTCCTTGCCTGACGCGTCAGCCGACGCTCTCGATGCGGTAATTCTCGATCACGGTGTTGGCGAGCAGCTTGCGGCACATCGCGTCGATGTCCGCCTCGCCGGTGCCCTCCGCCAGATCCAGCTCGATGAGCTTGCCCACGCGCACATCATTGACGCCGGCAAAGCCGAGGCCCGCCAGCGCATGCTCCACCGCCTTGCCCTGCGGATCCAGCACGCCGGACTTCAGGGTGACGAACACACGGGCTTTCATGAGACGACGATCCTTCATTGCAAGGGACGCGAGGGGATGCCGCAGGCCCTAGACCCGGGCGCACGCCGCCGCAAGAGGGGCGCGTGACCCGGCGCGAACGCCCGACGGGGCGGAATGTGATGAAGACGGCGCTGCGTTGAAGAATCCCGTCGATCAATGCCGGGCTGTCGATCGATCCCGCCGATTTGTGGCCGGGGCTTCGCGATGCGGAGCGCCCGCTCGCTCGCAAGGCGTTCGGTGCCTGCGGAAAGGCGGCGGCATCCGGCCTGCCAGTGCTCCGAACCCGTTGCCCGTTTCGACGACATGGCCGGCATGCCGCCTCGCCCCTTGCGGAGAGAAGCCCGGCCACAAGCGGGCGGCGCAGACCTCTCCTTCACGCCGTTCACTGCGAGCGGAGGGTCGAGCGCAGTCGAGAAGGCCGCTCTCGACAGACGTCTCGACTGCGCTCGAAGCCTGCCCGAACCGGACGGTGAAGGTCAGGCCAACCGCCGCTCAGCCGCCCGACATCAGGCGGCCGACCTTGCCCACGCCGCCTACGCCTGGCCGATCCGGTAATAGTCCGCGACGCGGTCGAGCGCGAAGCCGAGCACCAGCTTGCCGGCGCGCAGCGGCCAGCCCAGCGCCTGTTCGGCGGCGCCCAGGCCCTCGCAGGCGCAGACGACGCGCCACAGAATGTCCGACAGGCCGGGACCGGCGGCGGCGAGCGCGCCGTTGAGCCGGTCGCGCGCGGACAGTTGCGCGAGGCTGCGCGCCGGCATGTCCGGCGCGGCGCGGCGGCCACGGGCGGGCGCGGCGGCATTCTCCCAGTTCATGGTGACGCGCGCGCCCATCGCGGCGCGCTCCCAGTCGGCGCGGATGGTCTCGGCGGCGTCATATTGGCGGCGGGAAATCAGCCGGCGCGCATGAAGCCAGCTTGCGGGGGATTCGCCGAGATTGACCGTCACCTTGTGCCGGCGCCCGTCCGGCCCCTCGATCATGCGCTCCACGAGACGATCCCGCCCCTTCGCCGCGCCCTTCGTGACGCCCTGCTTGCCCCTGTCCGCCATGTCCTGCCTCCCCGCTTCGTCCGAATCGGCAAGGCCATTGCCATATGGCGCGAAATGTAGGACAGACATAACCGTTCGGGTTATTTCAGGGGCAAGATAGTGATCACGCGCATCCGCGAAGTGCGCAAGGCGCGCGGGCTGACACTGGAGGAGGTGGCGGCCCGCTGCGAGCCGCCCACCACCGCGCAGACCATCGGGCGGCTGGAGACCGGCACGCGAACCGTATCGGTCAAGTGGCTCAACCGGATCGCGGCCGCGCTCGGCGTGCAGGCCAGCGATCTGGTCGACCTGCCGGAGAATGAGACGGTGCCGGTCGCGGCGCTGGTCGGGCCCGATGGCGCGGGCGCGCCCAGCCGGCCGCTGACGCTCATTCCGCCCCCGGTGCCCAAGGGTGCGCTCGGCATCCGCATGACCGCCGCGCTGGGCGATTATCGCGCCGGCGACGAGCTCTGGTGCGCGCCGCTGCCACCGCAGCGGTTCGCAGACGCGCTCAATCGCGACGTGCTGGTGCCCCGGCCGGCGGGCCGGTTCCTGTTCGGCCGGCTGATCGGGCGGGACGGCACGATGCTGCATCTCCTGCCGCTCGGCGCCGGCGCGCGGCAGCAGGTGGTGAGCGATCCGCCCTGGATCGGCCTGCCGATGCGCCTCATCCGCGCCCTGTAGATCGCGCGGACGATCATCCGCGCCGGCGCGGGCCGTCGACGGTCTGTGACTTGGCGGCGGCGACCCTGCGATTCCGCATGCCGGGCCCGCTCGTTCCGCCGGGCGAAGCAATGTGCGCGACAAGGCCCATGGCTATGCCAGCCATGCCTTCCGCGCCGACGACAGCCCCATCCCCGAGCCCGCCCCATGGCTGACGATGCCGCTCGGCTTCGGCGCGACCGGCATGGTCATGCGCCGGCGGGCGCGCACCGCGGGGATCTCGATGGTTTGGGCGGAACGGACGACGGGGAAGGGACCAGCCCCCGCGCGCGGGCCCGATCCTGCGGGCCGGACAACGGATCAACGGGGCGTGATCGCCCGGTCCGCCGCCGGGACGCACCTCAACTGATGCCTTCCCCCTCCTCGCCTGCTAGGCAGCGCCCATGACCCTGCGCGTGCTGACGCTCTCCACGCTGTTCCCGGATGCGACGCGGCCGAATTTCGGCATCTTCGTCGAGCGGCAGACGCGCGCGCTGGCGGACCGGGCCGATGTGGCGGTGCGCGTGATCGCGCCGCGCGGATTGCCGCCCTGGCCGCTCGCGCTGCACCCGCGCTACCGGGCGCTGGCATCGCAGGCGGCGCACGAGACCTGGCGCGGGCTGGACGTGGCGCGGCCGCGCTTCCCCATCCTCCCGGGCGTGGGCGGGCGCTGGCATCCGGCGGCGATGACGCGCGCGGTCCTGCCGCTCGTCAAGCGCCTGCACGCGCAGGCGCCGTTCGACGTGATCGACGCGAGCTTCTTCTATCCCGACGGGCCGGTCGCGCGGCGCCTCTCGCGGGCGCTCGGCATCCCCTATTCGGTGAAGGCGCGCGGGGCGGACATCCATCATTGGGGACGCGATCCGGCGACGGCGGCGCTGGTGCTGGAAGCCGGGCGGGACGCGGCCGGCCTGCTCGCGGTCAGCGCGGCGATGAAGGCGGATATGGTGGCGCTCGGCATGGATGCGGCGAAAATCCGCGTCCATTATACCGGCGTCGATCTCGATCATTTCACGCCGGCCGACCGCGCCGCGGCCAAGGCGGCGAAGGGCCTCGCCGGCCCCGTGATCGCGACGGTGGGCGCGCTCATCCCGCGCAAGGGACAGGCGCTGGCGATCGAGGCGCTCGCCGGTCTGCCCGACGCGACGCTGCTGCTGATCGGCGAGGGACCGGACCGCGCGGCCCTCGCTGCGCTGGCGGCGAAACTGGGCATGGCCGGGCGGGTGCGCCTGCCCGGCGGCGTGCCCCATGACGCCCTGCCCGGCTGGCTCGCCGCCTGCGACGTGATGGCGCTGCCCTCGGCCTCGGAAGGACTGGCCAATGCCTGGGTGGAAGCGCTGGCCTGCGGCGTGCCCCTCGTCATCAGCGATGCCGGCGGCGCGCGGGAAGTGGTGGACCGGCCCGAGGCGGGGCGCATCGTGGCGCGCGAGGCCGGGGCGGTCCGCGCGGCGATCGCGGCGCTGCTCGACAATCCGCCTGATCCGCAAGCGGTGCGGGCAGCGGCGCGGCGCTTCAGCTGGGCCGCGAACGGCGCCGCGCTGGAAGCGCATTTGCGGGATTGCGCGGGAGCATAGGGTCATGGCGGGTGTGGAGGGCCGTTCGCCCGACACTCAGCGTTCGGTTCGAGCAGGCTTCGAGCGCAGTCGAGAAGTCTGTCGAGAACGCCCTTCTCGACTGCGGGTCTCGACTTCGCTCGACCCTCCGCCCGAAGCGAACGGCGCGAAGGAGAGGTCCGCGCCCGCCCGGAAGCCCCGCGCTATTTCGTCGGCATCGCCCAGATCAGCACATTGGCGAACATGACCATCGCCGCGACGATCATCAGCCAGCCCTGCTTCGGCTCCCGCCGCTTCGCGATCATGTGGATGCCGCCCGCGCCGAGCGCGATGCCGGCCAGCATGAGGATGGAGAGGATGGTCGCGCCCATGCCCGCCGGTTAGCGTGGCGGCGCGGCCGGCGCAATCGGCGGTGGCATTCTCCGGACTGTAACACTAGATAGCGCGGTGAAAGCGACTCAGGGCGCGCCGCCCGGTCGCATCTTCGGGAACCCTGGATCATGCGCATCGCCATCGCTTCCGACCATGCCGCCGTGGCCATGAAGGCCGCCATTGTCGACTGGCTGCGCGCGGCGGGGCATGAGGTGAGCGATCTCGGTCCGGACAACGAGGCGAGCGTCGACTATCCCGATTATGGCTACAAGCTGGCGCAGGCAGTCGCCGCCGGTCAGGCCGAGCGCGGGATCGCGCTGTGCGGCTCGGGCATCGGCATCTCCATCGCGGTCAATCGCAATCCCGCCTGCCGCTGCGCGCTGGTCTCCGAGCCGCTCTCGGCCACGCTCGCGCGCGAGCATAATGACGCCAATGTGATCGCCATGGGCGCGCGGCTCGTCGGCCTCGATATGGCCAGGGCCTGCCTCACCGCCTTCCTCTCCACCCCGTTCGGCGGCGATCGTCATGCGCGCCGGGTCGCCAAGCTCGGCAACCCGCCCGTCCTCGCCGCCGCCGACTGACTTTCAGGAACCTCGCCGACCATGTCCACCTCGCCCGCTCTCGCCGATCCGCAGACCGAAGCGCCGGTCCGCGCGCCCGGCTTCTTCTCCGAAACGCTCGCCACGGCCGACGCTGAGGTTTTTGGTGCGCTATCTGGGGAGTTGGCTCGTCAGCGGGAGAAGATCGAGCTGATTGCGTCGGAGAATATCGTGAGCCGGGCGGTACTGGAGGCGACGGGATCGATTTTCACGAACAAATATGCCGAGGGGTATCCGGGGAAGCGCTATTATGGCGGCTGCGAGTGGGCGGACGTGGTGGAGCGTCTGGCGATCGAGCGGGCGAAGGCG